>TARA_R100000773_G_scaffold17822_1_pt1 | contig 16015 bp, 42 predicted proteins | sample TARA_R100000773 | Tara Oceans TARA_R100000773 (sample SAMEA2623365) | marine metagenome | biome: marine biome (ENVO:00000447); feature: surface water layer (ENVO:00002042); material: "saline water (ENVO:00002010), including plankton (ENVO:xxxxxxxx)" | depth 5 m | reverse complement strand
TCTACCAGAACCCTTAGGCTTTTTACCAGTACCAACCTTAGGATCTCTCTTTATTGCTTTAGGCATCTCTATGTTGTTCTTGAATCTCGAACTTAGCTGTAAGACTAGCTCCAGCATGAGGAACGAAAGCACCCTTGTGACGCATCAAAGTATATCTGTTTACACCTTTACGCATCCAGTGAAACCCCTGAGGAGCTCTAACACTTTTTGTTTTTCTAACTGATTTAGGCATATTGTGATTTTTTGCTAAGATAAAAAAATTCTGAGAAGTAAAAAAGGTTGGGGTTATATATGTATGCAGGGGTCCACGCGCACATGCCGAAACGCAAATCCAAAAACGGGGTACCCAAACCAAAATCGTATACATAAAATACAAATGTCGTTTTCTATTTCCGTCCATGAGACTAACTATCTCTGACTATCTACTATAAACCTACGGACTAATCGAAACATTCTCTTATATAGTACCTAAGCCACCTTAAAGGAGACGTATCTCAGTTACTATTGTGAGCAAGTACTAGGGAGGGAGGGCATAATATCCCACATTATACCACTATTCCCCACACCCTACAATTATGTATCAAAAAAGTTTACACCTTGAACTCCTTAATACAAGTCCGATTAAAGAACTACTTGTGACATTTGTTGTAAAAAAATTTGACACGTATTGTTTTTTATTCTTATCTTTGTTCCCAACAATGATTCAATATCGTTGTCGTTCTTTACATACTGATTCAGACTCGCTATAACGCAGGAAGCCGATACAAGAGCAGTTGAGAATATCCTCTCAAGTATCAATAGGTTAGTAAGCAAGAGTCTGACTACCAAGTTCCCACGAGAGATAGCATCAAAGGGTTGTTGAGGTAGCACATCAGAATAGACCTTTAGCTTGATTGAGGGTCGTGAGTCTTAGTAACGATACATAGCAGTAGCATTGCCTACCCAAGTGTATTAGAGCAATAATTCAATCAGCGTTTGTCAGTAGCGAATCAACTGAACGGAAACCACTGCCGACAACTAGGTGGACTTGGATAGACCAATAGGCTATCATCAAGTTAGGTAAAGCACCATAGGGCAATCCAATAAGATTGCATACCGATTAATATGGGAAGTCTATCAGAGGGGACACCGATGATATGTACTGAGTAATGTAGCAGTATGTTGATAGGTGTGAGAGTTAGTGACAGATACTCTGAAGTAAGATAGACACCACGCCAATGGTTTGTTAGACAGACCAAGTAGGGCGTGTTTAATACTACTAAAAAACTAACTGATTTGATGGGACAATGCAAGGGCTACTCGCAGTAGCTTAATATGGTGGTGCTTGAGCCTACCTTGCAGAATCTCTTTACGGGAATGTACTGGTTGCCCAAATAAATATGATAGGGGCGTACATGTTTGAACGAGAGTAATCGGTTGTTAATCCTTATGTTCAGGTATGAGACGACTAACGCTGCAGATGAGCAGGAAGTTAACATAGTGGTTCGATTCCACTAATTCCCACTAACTAAACAATTACATTATGTTGATTTTACCAATGTACACAGAGCAAGAAAGAGAAGAAATGAAGCCATATCTTGACCAATTAATCCAATGGTTAGATAAAAACGAACACTTAAAGGATACTGAAGAATACAAGCTTAAATATTCAGAAGCAGAAGGTGTTTATGAAACAATTTACGATTTGTAAACCCAAACAAATAGAAACTCTTAAAATTATATAACAATGGCAAAGAAAGAAGAAGACTACTTTTATAATGAGTATGGCGAAAGGGTAAGCTTCAATGATTCCCTAAAACCTTATCTTGAGAAAGCAAGAAAAAGACAACAAGAGGAAGACTCTTGGAATAGGTTTGTAAGAAAACAAGATGAGAAAGAAAAAAATAGAAAGCGTAAACTAAACAATACGAAGAATAAAGGTTAACTGATGAGGATTTAATATCCGAAACCTTGTCTTAGGGCAAGGTCTTAACCAAACATTAGAAATTATGAAATCAAAAAACAAATTAGAGTTACTAAAAGAATTAATAGAGGCTACTGAAGTTTATTCTAAAAAAGTAGAAAGTTTAATTAATACAAAAGAACAAGTCGGTAGTGAGTTTGATGACATCATCTTACAACCAAATCAAGACAGACGTTATCAAACCAGCATGAGAATAGAGTTAATGTTTTTACTTAAAAGATTAAAAGTTCAAAATTGGGATTTCATTAATAGTCAGATGATGATTGAAATAGAAAATGCTAAATAAAAAAATAGAAACTATGGAAACTATGTTTAAACAAGAGAAACAACTAAGAGTACTAGCCAAGTGGCTAAAAGAATCAGATGACGGCATAGATGCTTATACTGACGGAGATATGGAAAGAGCAGTTAAGTATGGTGTACAAGAATGTATGCATAAAATAGGCGACTACCTTGAAGAAATATTAGATATGAATGATGAACAATTAATTAAAGAGATGGAAACAACTAACAAACAATCAAAATATATCGTTTGGGTAGGTGGTATACCTAATCACTTTGACAACTTATTAGATGCCCAAGTACATAAAAAAGAATGGGAAGATGAGGGCTATGATGATGTAGTAATTGAAGCAATATTTAAAGTTAATGGTAACGAACATCATTTATTCTGTTAAACTCTAACATTTTACACTAGAAACTATGGAAATAAAATTTGAAAAGTACAGACAAAACTTAACACAAGTAGGTAACAACATTTATAGCTACGATACAAGAGTAGCTAGTATAAATGGTAAACAATTAATCCAATATAAAAATCCACTTAGAATAAATGGTCGTTGGTCAACTACAACACAAAAGCATATCAATTATGTGGCTAACTACTACAACCTTAACCTTAAAAAATAGAAACTATGAATTATAAAAAACAAATAGCAGAAGAAATGTACAACGAGATATGGGATATATTCAATAATTATGGTGGGTATGACTACAACGATACCATGTGGTGTCAAGCACAAGGCTCATCTGACGCTTTTGAACAAACAATAGAAGATGGAAATTGGGAGGCGTTAGTTAGAGAGTACGAGTCTGTCTTAAAATACATGAGACACATTAAGAAGATATTAATATTACAAAATAGTATACCACCACAAGTATATTGCTAAACATTAACCTAAACAATTAGAAACTATGGGAAGTTACACTACAATAGGCTACTTGCAATCTAAGATGATTCGTATGCCTTTAAACCTTAATCAAACTTGGAATGAAGATATAAACAACTGCCAAACATCTCAAGAGATTATGGACTACATTAAATTATTTGGTACTAAAGATGAGTATTGGAGACTACTCCATGCTATTGGTACAATGGAAATACTAAACTTAGAACTAAACAAATAGAAACTATGGAAAAAATTACAAACTTTCAAAAATTAAATAGATTATCTTGCAAATTCGACATGTATTGCAATGCTACTTTAGACGATACTTGTAACAATCTTTTCAGAAAAGAATATACTGAGATAATGTTAATACGAGATACTAAGTCAAATGAATTAATCCCAAATACAAATCCATCAGATGAACAAGTGAAACGTATGCAAGATATAAACAAAGTATGTAAAGCAATAGTTCAACAAGTTAAATACAATCTAAACAAATAGAAACTATGGAAATAAACGAAGAAAAATTATTTAGCGTAATGGAAGATATTACAAGAGAGCAGTACGATAACCTTTCAGATGGCGAGACATTAAAACTATCTGAGGAAGTCTCAATGTACAAATACGACCACAACTATGAAACTATGAGTGTGTATGATGATGATGAAGATGATGCACCAACACATTGTGTAATACAATACAATGGAGAGGATATATTCGTAGTGCAAACTAACGAAGATTCACTTGAGTTTACAGATATATACGGACTATAAAAACTAAAACTATGTTAGTAGAATTATCGAATGATGAAATTAGAGGGATTCTTTATGCTATTGAGAAATCAGAAGCAAAAGAATTAATTAGTAAACTAAACCTTTGCAACAATTCTGTATCAAAAGGATTATATAGTGCAGAGTATAAGTTAAGAAAACTAAGAACAAAATTAAACAAAGAAGAATTATGAGACAACAACCATTAGATAATCAAACAGAAATTCTACTACCTCACTACGAGGTGGTAGAGATTCCACTATCATATATCAAATCAGAATTGCTGGTAGATTTTTGTGGGTACGAAACACTATTAGAAAACTTTTTAACTAACTTAAACTAAACTAATAAAATTATGGACTATCAAAAAGAAGCACACAATAAACTTGTTCAACTTTACCAAGACAAAGCCATAGAATGCGACAGACTTGAATCAGAAATGAAGCAATTGAAGAACAAGTCAAGAAATATGAGTGTTGAATTGAAATTGTACAAAGCACTTGCAACTGATGGTGCAATCTATGTCAATTCATGGTCAATTGATTGTGATGGTGTTGAATCTTATTCTTCAGGTATTTACAATTCAATTGAAGAATATTATCAAGGAGAAAAAGAATTTGCTGAATCTGTTGAAGGCTCTTGTTCTTGGGAAATTGTTTCAAAAGAAGATGCAAGACCACAAGAAGAATGTGGTACTTACGGACAAGGGTGGGGAATAAAATAAAGCATAGTATGGGCGTAACACAAAAGATTGTAACAAAGCGATTCTTGTATCCTTTAAGATGCCATCGACATCGAGTCTACCAAAACATGAGGTCTACATACGACTGCGATGCGATTAGGCATGGATTGATTTTTTATAAATGTTTTCTTTGAAAACGTTTGTAAACAAATGAATCTTGCTACAAGTAGAATTGCGAAGTTACAAGAAATATTTTATTAAATCAAGTAATTAGAAAAAATTAACAATTAAAGAATAAAACTATGGCAAATCAAACACACATTAATCTATTAAAGATGCACTCTAAGTATGTTAAAGAACAAGAAACATACAAAGAAGAAGCCGAAAAAAAGATTGAAAAATTAGAAAAAGAAATAAATAATTTAGAGGCTAGTAATTGGAGTTTAATTCAACAAAAGGGTACTTGGCAAAGACAATTTGAAGACCTTGAGTTATATCTTGTAAGTAAACATGGGTATGATGAGGTTGAGAAAATGACTGATGAAGCCTATGAATTAACGAGACAAAATCAGGATATAAGATATAAAATGGGTATGCCACATTACAAGATAGTATATGTGCCACGAAAAACAACTAAAAAATAAAAATTATGAAATTAGATCAGATTAGATTTTGGATAAAAGATAAGTCTTGTGGTGGGTACATCAAAGTAGACTGCGTTAAAAGAGATGAGGGTGGTTATGAGATTACATATTGGTCTAACAATATGATAGATAGAAGTAACGCTACCTTCATATACCCTAAAGCACATTACATGAGTCCGACTACAATAATTAGAATTATTAAGTGGGATGAGCCTCTTTACAACCGACTGAAAGGTGTGCCAGAAAAAGTATTGTAAAATAAATTTGCACATGTAAAATATTTTTACTATACTTGCAAAGTGAAATGTTAATAACCATTAAACTAAAAGCTATGGTAAAGTATTTAAGTCAAGAAGAAATGAAAAGATTAACTCCATCTCAAATAAAACGTTATGAGCTTAGTATTCGTTGGAACTCGCACCCTCAAATAGAGAAGTATTGGGTAGATGAAAATGGTTTTATTATAATAAAAACATATAGATATTATAGTCAAATTGGTAGAAGAGGTGGAGAAACTCATTTAAGATTTACCGAAGAATATTTAAAAGAAGTTAAAAATAAATAATCTAAAATATTTAAGCTATGAAAAGTGAATTGACTGAAAGATTAATGAATCATCTTGACAATATGCAAGAGTGTAATATGAAAATATCAGATATAAACAATCTGATCGAAAAGAATGGGTACACAAAAAAGTATGTAGATTTACTGGTGGACTTTAATGTTATCAAGACAAAGATACAATTTCAAATAGAGGATACTCAAAGAGGCTTAGAGATAATAAATAAAAGCATAGAGCATAGGTTTGAATTAACAGAAGAATCTATAAAAGATATTACTGAAGTAATTAGGGAGTCATAATTTCCCGTCCGAACTTAAATAACAACCATTAAACTAAAACTATGAATACACAAACAACTCTACAAGAGGGTAAAGACTACGAGGTAGTAGTTGATGCCTACGTTACTAACGAAGATTTAGAAGTTAATAGTATAATGTATCATTGCAGAAAGACAATGAGTGCAGTAGACATTACTGACTTTATGTATGAATATCTAAATACAGAATCTGTAAACGACATGGAACAAACTATCATTAACAACGCAAAAGACTAACACTATGATTACTATTGGTGGTAAAAAAGAAATGGAATTAAGAATACAAGTAACAAAAATGAGTAAGTCAGAAATGATTGAATTAAGAGATGAATTAGAAAATAATTGGAATGAATCTCTTAGACCTTTAATGGATGTTTTATCATTAGGCTGTTGGAGAAAATTTAAAACAGCATTAAGTAAACTATAAACAACTAAAAACAATGAAAGAAAATAACAAACTTATAGCAGAATTTATGGACTTAAGGTCTACAGGTCTGAGTATTTACAAACCAAGTGAATATAAATACCACACCTCTTGGGATTGGCTTATGCCTGTAATAGAGAAGTGTTTAGTAGGGGAAGCAGAACAAAGTGAAGAAATATCTAACACTACAATTAAAAATATTTACGAGGGTATATGTAATCAAGACATATCATTTGCGTACAAATCAGTAGTAGAATTTATTAAAGATTATAACAATGGGGAAAACTAAAGAACTATTTATGCAGATGGCTCAAGGCTTTATGGAGGGTATAAACATAGAGAGAGAGTTAAGGGGTAGAATGGCTGATGATGAATATCAGCACACCATATATAAAAAGAATATAAATAATAAAACTAAAAGCAATGGAAAAGAACAATAAACTTATAGCAGAATTTATGAATTATCCTAAATGTTCTGATTATTGGAACGATGGCAGATTTTTAGAAGAAGATTACAAAGACTATTATTATGTTCGTGGTCAATATGATGCATGTTATAATAGCAGTAATTTTCATGTTAATGATATGAAGTTTGGCTTATCTTGGGATTGGCTCATACCTGTTATAGAAAAGATACAAGATAATTACATTGAGAATCCCGAATTAGATTATAAGTATATAGATGAAATTAGATTAGCAGTACCTAACATACAAGAAGTACATTATTTAATAGTAGAATTTATTAAAGATTATAACGATGGAAAAGACAAATAAACTTATAGCAGAATTTATGCAGAAAGGCTCAGAAGGATTTGGATTGTATGACTATAATGGTAAGCATTATAAATTATATGAACTTAAATTCCACACCTCTTGGGATTGGATAATGCCAGTAGTCCAAAAGATAGGCGATGAATATCTTAACACACCATTTGATGAGACATACTCACACCTTACAGAGCAGTATGAAAACATTTGGACATTGGAAGATACATATAACGCAGTAGTAGAATTTATTAAAGACCAAAACACTATAAAAAACAATTAGAAATTATGGGATATAGAAGTGAAGTGTACATAGCAGTACCAAAAAAAGCAGAAAAAGAAATGGACGCAGTAATGAATAATCATAACTTATTTAAAAAAGACATGCATGGCGATTCACCATTTGAAAAGTACGATCACAAGCAAACTTACACGCAGTTCAATGCTGATGGTAAGTGGTTTGAAAAATCAAGGGAAATTGTAATATACGAAGGTAATTATCTTAAGTGGTACGAGGAGTATGATGATGTTCAAGGAATAACAAGTATAGTAGAGGAGTACGAGCCAAGTGGTGCGTGTATGGTATGTGTTGGAGAAGATAGTGCAGTACATTCAGATATGGGAGAATATCATGAAGTGTTTAATGTTTACACTACAGTAGAATTAACTTAAACTTAAATTAAATAAAAATGGAAAACAACACAATTGAATGGGGATGGGAAGAAGGTAAACCATCTAACATGAGAAGTGAGGAACATCAAAAATTCCTTATAGAACAATACAATCGCAATAGACCGATTGATAAACAAGTAAAAGATATGGCTGAACTTAACAGAGCATTGTTAGATAACGACATACAATACCTTGGTATGCGTAGCGTTACAATCACTGAACGTAGAGTGTATCATAAAGTATCTAAGATAACTATCGAACTACCTAAAGACTTACCATTAGAAGATACTGAGGAATGGTTAGATAATAATAAAGGTAAGTGGGAACAATCCTTAGACAATGAGTTTAATGATGCCACAATTCAATATGGTACTGGAGTCTTAGAATGTAAAGGTATGTCATATGAAAGTGCAGACAGAGAAACAAGGTATGATGTGAATGGGGAAAATTATGGAGGGCATGTGTAATGGCTAAGATATATATAGATAATTCAAAGTACATGGAGTTTATAGATGATATAGCTACACAGATGACAGAGATAGCTTATATAGATACTGATGGAAGTTGTATCGCTTACAAAGAAATTCAAGATGGTTTATCAGATAATACTTGTATTGTATTTACTGATGAAGCACAAGATTACTATAACGAGAAGTACGATGAAGTAGAAACCATGTTAAACAAAACTCTAAACATACATAGTAATAACGAATTACCAAATAAAAATTAATTATGAAAATAGATATGCAAAGAGTAACTAATCAAATGAGGTTTTATATATCTGAAATAAAGTCTTTACAAGATGAAAATAAGGATTTAAAAAACACCATAAAATTAGATTCAGAGAGATACAGAGGTATAATAACAGAGTTAGAAGTAGAACTGGATAAATTTAAAGATTATGAAAAGTGTACAGAATCAAGTAAAAACAATTAATGTTGATGAGATATGGATGACTGGGGAGAAAGATCCTTGCTCTAAATATGTTATATATTCTAAGGTTAGTAAAATGTATATAAATCCAATTATTAACGATATAAAAAACATATCCAAGCAACTTAGAGGTAAGCGTATGTTTAATTCAAGTTCTTACCTAAACGCTATGAAGATACAAACACTTATGGATACTATAGATAAATCATTTAGCGTTAAAGAACTACAAGAACTACTTGATAACAAGATGTCCCTTACTCAGTTTATATACAAAGCTTTCGAGATAAAAAGAAGAAACATTGTAAAAAATAATGACAAGAAAAGTAATATTAAGTAAAATATTTTTACTATATTTGCAACAGAAAGTTAATTTAATTTAAAAACCATTATGGAAAAATCAGAAACTATTGGCAAGTTAACTCTTGCCTTATCGAAGGTGCAGTCTCAATTAAGACCTGCAAAAGAAAACTCAAAGAATCCTTTCTTTAAATCAAGCTATGCTGATCTTGGATCGGTTTGGGATTCAGTTCGTAAACTATTATCAGATAATGAACTAGCTATTGTACAAATGCCTACAGATGTAGGTGGTGTAACAACAATCCTGTCACATTCAAGTGGAGAGTTTATATCTTCTACGATGTATATTCCTTCAAAGGAAGATGCACATGGTGTTGGATCTGCTATATCTTACGCTAGAAGATACGCCCTAGCATCATTCGTAGGTGTAGTTACTGGAGATGATGACGATGGCAACATGGCTGTTAAAGGTAATCGTTTATCTTCAAGTAAAAAATCTGCACCTAAACCTAAGCTAACTGACTCTCAATACAAGAGTATGATGAAGGCTATTGAGGATGGTAAGGGTAATGTTGTAGAGCAAAAGATGGCTGGGTACACCATGACTAAAACTCAACAAGATAACCTTAATAAAATTCTTAAGCTATCTAAAACTTTAGCGTAATGAGTTTAGATAATTTTATAAAGAAGTTAATTGATGACTCTTTTTATTACTCTGACTACGAGTTTGTAACGAACTCGCAGTTAGGGTTGATAAAGAAAGATGTCAGAACTTATAAGATGATGAGGGACAATCCCGAACTCAACAAAGAAACTTTACCTATGATCTTTGGTAGAGCATATCATGTAGCTATGTTAGAGCCTAACGAGTTTCATAATAAAGTTTTAGTATTCGACTCAGCTACAAGAACTACTAAAGGGTATAAAGAATTTGCGTTGGCTAACCCTAACGCATCTACAATAATACTCCAGAAAGAACACGATAAGATTATGTACATGTGTGATGTCTTGTTTGGACATTCTGAGGTTAGGGATCTCCTTCAGGTAGAGGGTAAGAGGGAGATCGCTAACGCTTGGAAAGATCAGGATACTGATGTCTATTGTAAAGGTAAAGCAGATTATATAAATGGCAAAACCCTTATAGATTTAAAGACAACATCTGATGGTAGCTTCTATGGTTTCTCTAACTCTTGCAAGAAGTATGGATACGATAGACAATCAGCATTCTATATGGATGGCTTTGGTTGTGATGAGTTTGTGTTTATAACTCAGGAAAAAGAAAGACCTTACAACGTTTCTATATTCTATGCTAGTGATGAGTTTATAGAGAGGGGTAGACAAGAGTACAAATACTTGTTAGATGTCTATAAGAAGTTCTTTATAACCAACGAAGAATCTATAAGTGAACACTTAATTATGGAGACACTATGACATTAAAAGAAAAATTAGCAAAAAAAGAGATCTCAGTATTGTGGCTCTCTGAAAGAATAGGGTTAAGCAGACCTACCCTAACTAAGTACATTGAAAAACCTGACGAGTTTAAAGTTAAGCACGCCAAGAGAATAGCAAAGTATTTAGGAGTAACAGAAAGGTACGCATTAGTTAATTATTTTAAATCTGAAAGTTATGAGTAACACAGAAAAAATTTATGTAGGTAACGGAGTAGAAAAATTTGATGGAGACTTAGTAGAGTTTTCTCTTAACCTAACTAAGTTAAAGTCTGATGCTGGTAGCCACATATTTGATGGCACCAACGGAGACAAGTACATTAGATTAAAGGTTGTAAGGAAGCGTAATGGTGCTGATGATTATGGAAAGACTCATTACGTTGAGGTAAACACCTTTAAGCCTGAGCCTAAAAAAGAGGCAGTGGCTAACGACTTACCATTTTAGTAATGGAGGGGGCTATCCCCCTCCTTTTCTAAACCATTAAACTAAAAACTATGAAGTATAGAATTTCAGATACAGATATTATAGATCTTCAAAAGGTAGACTTTATCGAAGTTGATGGTAGATCTATAAATTTTCACATAAATTCAAACGTACATCAATCTGTTTACAATAACGATTTAGAGTCTACATACGTATTCAACAACATAGTAAGTCACTTTGATGTAGTGGATCTAAGATTTCAATCTAAAGAGAAGAAGGTGACCATTAATAGTAGAAAAGAGAAAGGCTTTGAGATGTTTTGGAATCTTTACGACAAGAGAGTAGATAAGATTAAGGCTAAGAAGTCTTGGATGAATCTAACTTTAAATGAGATGGGAGATGCCATAAAAGCTGTTAAGACTTATGTTGAATCTACTCCAGACAAGCAGTACAGAAGAATGCCAGCAACTTGGATTAATAATAAAAGCTGGAAGAACGATATTAAATTAAATAACAAGAAAACTAACCGATACGTTAAACCTCAATACATCCAAGATGAAAGATAATATTGACATGGAAAATAGACTTATCGGTAAGATAATGTCCAATCCTAAAGATTACTATGATTGTCATAGTCTAATATCAGAAAATATATTTAAGGATCCTTTAAATAAAAGGATATACAAGGTTATTTCTAGTAAGTTGGATTCAGGATTGAAGGCTGATATGATGGACATATCTTCAAGTATTAAAGATCCTTTGGTTGATCTTAGGGTTGCTGAATGTATTAGCTCCGATCATTATGGATACATCACAAAGAAAATTGTTCTTTACTTGTCTCAAGAAGAAAAGAAGGGTAAGTTAAAAAGTCTTGTCGAGAGTACGTCTAAAAAGATAGATAGTGGGGACGATCTATTTAACATATTAGAGTTTGTAGAAGAACAATTAAAGAGTATATCTGAAGTTAGAGGTAGTGATATACCTGACATAAAAAAGCAGTTAAAAAAGCTACATGATGATATTAACAGAAGAATTAATTCTGAAGATATGATTGGTATAGCTACTGGGTTTCAATCTGTAGATAAGTTTACTGGTGGTTGGCAAGAGACCGATCTAATAGTTATAGGTGGTGCATCATCTATGGGTAAGACATCTCTTGGGTTAGCATTCTCTTATAATTGTGCAAAGATGGACATACCTACTGCTATATTCTCTTACGAGATGGGAGATACTCAGCTTTTACAAAGGTTAGTTTCTTTAGAGAGTGAGGTAAATAATAGGTATATAATGAAGGGGACCATAGAGAATAACGAGCTTATGAGGATTCATAAAGCTATTGGTAAGCTAGAAAATACAACTCTTTTTATAGACGAATGTAAGAACTCTTCACTCAAATACCTTTTAAATAAAATACGTCAGTATGTAATAACTAAGGATGTCAAGTTCTTCTTGGTAGACTACCTTCAGTTAGTTAAAGCAACTGGGTCCTCAAGAGAACAAGAGGTAGCTGTTGTGGCTCGTGAACTTAAGAACATAGCTAAAGAACTTAACGTTACTGTTGTAGCTTTGTCACAACTTAGTAGAGGTGTTGAACGTAGAGATGGTTGTAGACCTACCTTATCTGATCTTCGTGAGAGTGGAGAGATAGAGCAGGCTTCTGATATTGTTATGCTTGTATATAGACCAGAATACTATGGCATTATGAATGATGATAGTGGAAGTTCTACCCAAGGTCTTGTTGACCTTATATTTGCTAAAGGTAGAAACATAGGTACTGGAACTTTGCCTTTACACTTTAAAAAGGAGTATACTAAGTTTATTGATCCCCAGGATTATACTGAGAAGTTTACAACTGCAGAACCTTCAGAATCATTTTAGTTATGGATTTAGATATAGAATCGTTAATTAATTTAATTATAGGGTTATTATTTGTAATCACTATGATTAAAAGAATAATAGATAGGTTTGTATGAAAAATAATAAAGAAATATTTGAAGAGTCTTTAGATCTTGTTTGTAAAATTACAAGATTAGATAAGACAGATATACTTAGTAAATGTAGAGTTAGATCTATTGTTAACGCAAGAAAAACACTTGTATATTATATGAAATCTAACTATGATTTAAGATGGGTAGATATGGCTAATATGCTAAATCTAAACCATGCTACAATAATACATTATTACAAATGTATTAATGATAATTATATGTACGATAGAGATATTCGTAGTTTAAAATTTAGGATTGACTTAATTGATGATACTGGTAGAATTAATTTAAGAAAAAAAATACTTGGTATACTTAATCACAGACCTTATCTTAAGACTTATAAAAAAGTAAACGCTTTACTGGATTTAATAGAATATGAAAAAGAAAATATATCACGCTAAAGTACACTACAAGTGGAGAGTTGTAAGATTTGTAAAAGGTGTAGAAAAACCAGCTAAGAAGTGGAACAAATCAAATCACACAACTTGTGTTGTAGAGAGTGAGCCTGAAGAGCTTCAGAAGTCAAATTACTTTATAAGGAGCCTTAAGTTAAGACACAAATCTACAAACGACATAGAAATAAAAATAGAAAAAATTGAGATTATAGATTTTATATGTCTGTCTCATGATGTTTATTAACTTTAAAATAAATTAATATGAAAAATGCTTTAATAATTATTTGTTTGATGTTATCATACATAACTTGGGAAATTATTAAACACAATAAAGAAGAAAAAAATGCAAGAAAAGATTAAAGAAAAATGTAACGAAATAAGAGATCTTTTAATAGAGAAGAATAACTCTTATGGTAACTCTGTATTCGATAAAGGAGTATTGTTTGAGGTTGATCCTATGTATGCTATACAGGCTAGGATAAATGACAAACTAAACCGAATCAAAAGTAAAGAAACTTACATGAGTGATAACGACCTCATGGACCTAACTGGATACCTGATACTTTTACAAGTATATAAGGATCATAAAGAGAAGCGTGCTTCTGATATTTTAAATCAGATACACAAAGATTTTGGCATAGATAAAAAGTCTGATAATGGTAAGGAAGGAGCCTAGGTTTGAGAGCCAGGAAGATAGAGAAAGAGAAGCTGAAACCCTTCGTATACTACTTGAGGGTAAAGACTTAACCTTTGATCAGTTAGGAAAGTATGCTCCAGTTGATGCTGAGATTATAGATAATAAGTCCATGAAGGTTGTATCTCTTTGTGAGGTAAAGACTATGAGTCTCAATATGGAAGACATACAAAGAGTTAGGACATCCCTAAGGAAGATATATCATTGTCAGAAAGAAGCTCTACACAGAGAGTTGCCTTTATGTATAGCCTGGAGATTTCTAGATGGAATTGGTTATATTTGGATGCACGAAATAACACAAGCCACAGTCGAGTGGGGTGGCATGAAAAACCCACGACCAGGATCTATATGGGATAGAGAGTTATTATTTTATATAGATCTAAATTTACTAACAATAATTAAATTTTAGAAATGAACAAGCAACAAAAAGATCGAGAAGAAAAGTACAAGTACTTGAAGTTTGACTGTGAGATGAGAGCAGAATCAGTCAAAATAGCATCGTGCTTATCAACAAGTAAGAACGTTAAGTCTTTATTAGAAAACTCAGAAAAAATATCTAAGTATATTTTTGGTATACCTGAGCCTAAGAAAGAAAAGAAATAATTCGTATCTTGCAGGCTACAATAATATAGCATGACAAGTAAAAGCACTAAGCATTATAAAAAGAATAAGGAGTCGTATGAAAAGAAAAAAAAGTACGACTCCAAATATTCTTCTTCAGAGAAAAGAAAAAAGTATCGTGTCAAACTAAACCTATTCAATAGAAAAAAAGGTAAAAAAGGTGATGGTATGGATGCGTCTCACACTAAAGAAGGTGGCTTGATATTAGAGTCACAATCTAAAAATAGAGCAAGGAATAGAGGAAAGAAATAATTATTTTCGTACCTTGGCTTAATGCGATTTAAAAGAAGAAGGGGAAGGCAGATAACTAAAGCTAAAAAGCATGTCGCAGATGGAATTACATTTGCCTCAGGACTAGAGTTATACTGTTACAGAGCCCTTAAAAAAGCAAAAATCCCTAATCAATACGAAGGAAAAACTTTTGAACTTACAGAAAAATTTAAGTTCAATGGTATTCTTATGGATAAGGGAAAAACAAAAGGTAAGACCACATTTAAAGTTAAGCCTGGCAACATAAGGAATATATCTTACACGCCAGATTTTATTAATTTAGATATGGGTTTTATAATAGAAACTAAAGGAATGAGAACCCCTGAGTTTAAGATGCGATTCAAGCTGTTTTTAAAGTATCTGTACGATACCGATCAAAAATTAGACGTATATGTCCCATCAAATCAAAAGGAGGTCGATATTACAGTCGATACCATCTTAGGTCGGGGTTCTTTTAAAAAAGTTAATCCCAAATAATATAGAAACATATGGGTCCAGTAAATATCTGGATCTCGTTATATGGCATGACTTCTGTTGGGTGAAACAATCTAAGCCCAAATACAAATCCGTTTACTAATTGTATTCCTATTTCCATTTGACTAAGATAATAAAAAAGGAGGGAACCACCCCTCCTCTTAACCATTATATAAAACTATGAAAGTTTTGAAGTACTACAAAGTTAATGATTAAATGTTTAATTTAAATAGTATTATTAAATTTTTATTCGTCTTTTAATATATTTATGTTATCCTGATGATAACGATCAATACCTCTTTCTTCAGCTATAGATATTAAAAGATTACTCATACCAGCCTTTCTTAATATATCTCTTATGTCTTCACCTGTTATGTTATTTAACCTAGCAGCACTAATTATATCAGCAAATTTATTCAATACTTCGTCTGCTCTAGAGTCATAATCTTCAGATCCCTTGGTTATAAATCCTCTTAGCTTACTCTCATCTTTCATAACATCTTT
>TARA_R100000773_G_scaffold24265_1_pt1 | contig 16727 bp, 19 predicted proteins | sample TARA_R100000773 | Tara Oceans TARA_R100000773 (sample SAMEA2623365) | marine metagenome | biome: marine biome (ENVO:00000447); feature: surface water layer (ENVO:00002042); material: "saline water (ENVO:00002010), including plankton (ENVO:xxxxxxxx)" | depth 5 m | reverse complement strand
TGGCGTGTTGATGATAGTCACCAATTCATGGCTCTTACAAGAGGGCAGATGAAAGAGATGCAAGATGCTGGTGTATTGAAAGGAGAAGTTCTTGGAAGTATCTATGAAGATAAGAAAGTGCCACCGTGGATGTGGGGCATTTACGCTATCAAGAGAAACTTAACTAAGAGTGAAGAAGATGAGTAGTTTTGAAAGAAATTATTGGGAAGATGATTCTAAAGTAAAAAAGTGGGCTTCCGGTAAAGGGAAAGTTCGTCTTGCTTGGATTAAATGGGCGGGTCGCTATTGGGTGGACTTGCGAATATTAAGACGAGAAGAAGATGGATACACACATACTAAACAAGGAATAAGATTATCACCGGAACAAGTGAGAGAGATGCTTCCTGTTCTTAATGAATTACTACAAGACATAGACGACAAGATAGAAGAAGAAGAGAGGCATGACGACAAAGATATATCACCTTAATTGGTATCATCCTAATAGAGTATGGATATTTAATGATGGTGCGTTAAAAGGAGAACCGTTATATTACGGCTTTGAAAGGGTAGTTGCTAAACTACTTGAAAAATTAGGCGCAATAAAATACCGTCAAGCACATCGCACAGGATGTAAATTGATTTTGTCCGAAAGGCAAAAACCTAATACTTTCAAATTTAATTTATTATCTGTAGATAGCGGCGGTGCTAAATACGGTAATGAAGAACTTGGTAAAGGATGGATTGAAAGTGATGCTTTGATAGGCACACCGGACATACTGTATGTTGGAGTTGGGGTGGACTAATGTTACTTAGTAGAGCGATAGTGTTAGTTTCTAAAATGCCTAAATTAAGTATTAAAGATATTACAAGAGAAGAGGCATACGAGTTGTGGAGTTTCTTGGATGATGAAAGGAAGTTACCAATAACAAAAACAAGACTGAAAATAAACTTAGCAAAGGAATGCGGTGTCTTTGTCGAGCAACTTGATGCGGTAGCAAATGGTGCATCACTAGCAGAAGTATTGGTCATGGAATCTTCCGATAGCAAAACAAGTAAATTAAAACTAAAAGAAATTAAAAGTATTATTCAATCAGTGACAAGTGATGAAGATTGGATTATATCATTCTGTCATTCGATGGACATAACCGAAGCGGAGTTTGTATGGCGGTGGGCTTTGAATGAGCGTTGGCGTTCTATAAGATACCGAATGAGAAAGTGGGCTAAAATTAATTCTAAAATTAATGATGATTTGATTGATACCATGGAAATGTTAGATGTAATATTCGGATTGAGGGAAAAGGAGAGTGTTGAAAGGCCCAATACTGAATTCAAAAGACTACAAGCGTGGAATGGTATAGACATACCGGATAAGTTTTGGTTTGTCAATGACTGCGGAACATTGTTATTTTTAGAAAATGGGATTGCTAGAAACAGGAATGGAGAGATTAATCGAGAGTATACTCCACAAGTCAGTGATGTAGATGCTTGCTGGTGCTGGATTGATGTCTTAGGTATCACACGGTTACATACAGTTGAGCAAGAGATACCGTTTTCTAACTACAAAGAGCCTATGGATATTTCATGGCACGAAGCCAACAAAGTTCTATACAACTACCCAAAGGGTGGATTTTTAATTCTTAATGATAATCATTATCATCTTTACACTAAAGGAACTAATGCACTTGTAGTTCAGTTATTATCCATTAGACAGATTAAAAATACAGGGTATGAATTTATTTTAGGTGTTAAAGATGGTGTTGATATTATTGATGTAGACAAGTTGGTGATTGACAAGTTGCCGTTTGAACTAGAAACAGCACTGAAAAGAAACGGTGTGCCAATACAGAATTCACACACTACACATGATGTTGATTTTCTTGTAGTAGAATGTGCTTACTCTTGGAGAGCAGAAGATGGGTGGGGCTGGCGTTACATGAGTACACTTGATGATGCCTCCATTCATGATGTGGATGAGTATACGACTTACATATCAATGGTGGGTGTAGACAATGAGTGAGAAATTAAAGAACATCGGTTTAGGTATTTTACTTTCTAAAATTAGGTTTTCAGTTTCAGTATCGAAGGTGCATTTTGGTTTTGGATTTAGGGTTGATAAATACATACAACTTGACATACAGGATGATAAGATTAGAGCAGTGGTGCAATCTTGGTGTGATGAAAATAATTTAACAATTAAATATCGTATAAAGAGTAATGCAGACATACTCAAGTGGTTGAGTGTGATAGAGCCTTACGCTGAACTTCTACATGATAAGAAAGGTTACAGTCGCATGTTGTGGGTAATTGATAACCCTATACCTAGAGCGAATCCATCTACACCGACAAATGCATTCTACGATTGGGTCAAAAAATGGGATGACTTAGAAAATGATATATAAACCAACTAAGAAATAGAGGTTGATAAAGATGAATTGGAACGAATTACTACGACCTACTAAACCTGTAGAGATAGTAGGTAACAATGTCTTTGTCGAAGATTTCCTTGAATGGGAAAAAACGGGTGAGTATCCATCAGCCATACTCATACTTGGTCCTCCGGGCACAGGTAAGTCTAGTGCGGCGAATGCGATAACACATACTATGTTAGGACAGTGGAACAACGATATGAATGTTCTTTGGACTAACGCAAGTGATGATAGGGGTATCGGGCATGTCCGGCAAGAGATAAAACAATTTTGCCGTCTAAGTGGTATCAATGCCGCACGAAAGGTTGTAGTCTTAGATGAGGCTGATGGACTCACCCACCAAAGTCAAGATGCTCTTAGGGGCATCATGGAGAAGTATGCTCACAGGGTTTTGTTTATCTTGACGGCAAACTATCCCGAAAAAATCAAACCTGCCATACAAAGCAGATGTAAGATATATCAATTCACTCCGGTCACTCCGAAAGAAGGTGCAAGACATCTACTACGAGCGACGGAATCATGTGGCGCACCGGTAGAGTGGGAACAAGCCTATGAAGATGTTGTAGAACATTTCAATGGTGACTTGAGGGCGGCTGTAAACTTCCTTGAAAGTAGGCCAAAAAATCAAGAGTTATCTTTCAATAAAACCACCGAGGCATGGTGGGATGATTTCAAGTTACATGATGATTACAATTCTCTAAGAGAGAAACTTAACGAAAACATGGAAACCGCAGGTAGCCGTGTTTATTTTATGAATAAATTTCACCAATACATTAGAGGGTATTTTGAGAAAGACCCGGATACTGTATTCGCTATCATGTCCGTTTGGGGTGACATGATGGAGAGAGTGCATGAGTGGCCGGGTAGTGACCATGCTTTCGTGGATGTATTGGTGGCAAGACTAAAGAAACAAATAGGTGAAATGAAATGAGTTGGAAAGAAGAGGATGAATACATAGATGACGAAGGAGATGCAGGATTAGGCAAAAAAGCAGAATCACTAACATTTCCGGCAGGAGTAGCACAAAGGATGGTTGCTTACTCCAAAAGAACCGGTAAAGACATTGAAGAAGTCAAAAAAATGTATTTAGATTACATAAAGAAAGAATACGGTGTTGAGGATTATACACAAGAAGATGAGGACATACTGATAGATTGGGCTGAACAAGCATTCGTTCAAACTAGAAAGCAAACAGCAAGCACATCGGGAACATCTACATGGGTAGGTTGCTTCGTTGGTGTGGCTGATAGAACGAAAGACAGGCTAACAAATATTGTTAATGCTAATGTTAAGTTGTTCAAAGCAGACCCATCTCAAGCGATAAGTAGCGGTAGGTTAGGAGTGTATGAAAAAGACGGGGGCATGTGGGCTGTTCGTAACAAAGACGGCTTACAACCACTAGATGAATCAGCAGACAACGAGCCGCAGTATGGTATCAAAGTTGGTAGTGAGTATGTGTGTTTACTCACCCGCAAAGGCTTACCATCACCACCAACAAGAATGGGTAGATATGCTTATTTCTTAGGTGGAGAAGAAGGCGACTTTGTGAAGAACAGTAACATATCGTTGTGGAAAGTAGACCTAACTGATGAGAACAATACCATGCATTTAGACATAGGCCGACCTTGTAAGATACCGGTCATACCACCAAGAGAAGATGCAAACGATTTCTTCAAGACAGTATTGGGAACATACAATAACTTTGAAATTAATTACACTGATGAGTTTGTGCCCGAAGAAGTAAGACCTTTACTTCAACCGGTAAGTTACTGGACTAATGAAGAGTTCCATGACATGTATGCAAGAATTGATGACATAGAAGATGTGTTTGATAGGAAGAAAGAGAAAACTGAAATTGAAGGTAGAAGTATTACATACGGACCACTGGTTATTACCAAAGGAACAATCAACAGCATGAACACTGAGCCTAGAGATAGTGAGTATGACCCGGAGGGCTTCAATTACTTCATGTCACTTAGCAGTATTAACGGTGATGTAGATTGTTGGATACCCGGTGCAGTAGGTAAGATGACTAATCCATTCCAAGCACATTGGGGAGAGCAAGCATTTGACTATGCTGAAAACTCCACAGTGTTTGTCTTTGGTCGTTTAGGCATGAAAGACCGTGATGGTTTGATGAGTCCTAAGATTACAGTCATGGGTATCTACGGTCACCCTCGTAGATGTCGAAGGAGAGCAAGCGGTGGGAACACAGGAGTTGGACAGTTTGACTAAAGTAACTATAGATGGCGAAGAGTTCAATTTGGAAATTCATCAAACTACTCAAAAAGTAATTGAAAGTCCGAGTGGATTGACAGTTGTTCAATATGCCGCAACACTTTGGAAATATTTGGAGGAATAAATATGGCAGGTTTTGGACAGACAGTAAAGTTACAGCAAGAGATTGAAAAGGTCGTAGATGAGGTTGGGGTACAGAAGCCCAACAAAGACCCGTATGCGGCTTTGAGAGCCGAGCAAGAATCAATGAGTCACATAATCAAGACTCATAGTTTTGCAGGTATCTTTGGCTTCGATGGTACAGGTAAATCAGCAATTGTATTAGACGCATTCAATAAAGATGAGACTAAAGTAGAGGGTTCACTTTTACACGCAGTAGATTTCGACAATGGTGTAGGTATGCTAAACTCCGCTATCTACGACAATCCAAATGTTGTTTCATGGAATCCGTGGAAGATGGGTAGTAAAGATAGAACAGCGTATGATTACCCCGGTACACATCAGCGTGTTATGGACATCATGAAATACATCATCAGCGAAGTAGAAAAGGGCGTTGCAGTATGGGGCGTACTTGTGAGTGGACTTGATTCATGGCTTGAAATATGCACCAACAACATGCGTATCATTGACTTGGGATTGGCTAAGGATGGTATTGATGCGGCAGACAATCGTGGTGCAGGTGAAGCAAAGCGTGTAGAGCGACAGTCCGATTGGGCTATCCGTAACACTAGGTTTCACCAACTAACAAAATTAAGTCGTGATTTAGTTAGACTCGGTGTTCGTGTTTATTGGGAAACCCACATGCGTTCAACCAACTTCTCTTACAAAGACGATGCGCCTGTTGTATGGCAACCGGAGTGGGAGAAAAAGACTAACAACTACTTGCCTACATTGATTCGTATGGATGCTACTAATGAGTATAACGATGAAGATGAATTAGTTTCTACTACCTATACTGCCACATACACTAAGTGTAAAACTAATCCATCCCTTGTTAATCAAACAAAGACAGTTATGGTAACTACTACAGGAGAAGAACCAAAGTGGTATGGTCTACCCGACCTCTACGATGGTACTCTATGATACTCTTACGAGGTGGGTTTAGTGGGTAATAAGTGCAAAGGTGTTTCACAAATCACAAGGGAGTTTGTTTCGTTGTTTTTTCTTCCCGCACTTTCCCACTAAGTAGGTGATACTATGGCGCACATTAAGTCAATGAGCAACACTGCTAAAAAATACATAGACATCATCATGAGTGACGGAAAGCCTCGTAGTGCTTATCAAATACTCGATGAGTTGTATGAGAGTAGAACACACAGTGCTAACAGATACATACCGACGAAAGGTGAACTATACGAATACCTAAGTAAGAATTATTTAAGTGAAGTTCGTAGAGAAAGACACCCTTTAGCATTACCGGAAATGAGAAACATGTCCACAAGGGTCAAATATTATTGGAGGGAGTTGGATGACAAAAATAACAGTTAAAAGAAAAGAGTTCATGTCATTTCTTTCTTCATTTGGTAAAGGAATACCGGACTTGAGAATAAACTGTGCCGGTGGTCGTCTTACGGTAGAAGTGGCTTACGCTTGGTATTATTTGAGAAAGCAGTTCGTAACCGATGTGAATGAAGAAGGAGTCATACACATCGCTGATTTAGATAAAGTTCTTTTATTCTTAAAATCAAGTAATCAAGATGAGATTACTTTAAGACAAACTCAAGAAACTAAACCATTGTATCTTGAGGGTGGTGGGAATAAATTACAACTCCCTAGCACAGATGATATAGAGTCAGCATCAAAGACTGTAGTGATAAGAAAACTAATCAAGGAATCACAAGAAAACGGATGGTCAAGTTTTGGTCATGCCTCCCTTAGCACACACGCTTCACTTGCTACTAAGGATTTGATTTCTCTTGCAGGCATGCGGGGTTTAGTATCAAAGGATACTCAATTCAAACTACGCATACACTGTGGCGAGAATGAGATGGGTATAGTAGCAGGTAAGGCCGTAAGTGGTCGCTTATTCACTACGCTTCCTGTATGGGATAGCGATGGCCCTGCGGCTACGGTAGAGTCTTACTTTAGTGAGAAGTTACCTATGTGTCTACAATTCCTTGACGACGAAGATGCTCGAATGCACATGGGTAAAAGCACCTGTGTAATCTTTGAGCAAGATAATACTTTACTTATGATTGTAGATGAGAGTGATGACTGATGATTATTGATTGGTTCACCGATGACCCTTATGACCCTCCAATTCTCTATGAAAGGACAAGGGGCGCAGATGGTGTATTACATGAAAGATACATCATGCATGATGATGATTATGTTGTGCCTTACTGTTGGGTAGCAGAAGCCGCACCCAATTGGGTGATGAATAGACTAAAGGCTCACAATGCAACAATACACCGCAAAATTAAGGCTAAAGGTATTGATAATAAAGTGCTTGTTAAAGTAACTGTAGACCATCCAAATACTCTATGGGAGATAAAAGATAAATGCCCTAAGTGGACTTACGAGGCTGATATAAATTACAAAGACCAAATATTACTTACCAATTACCCCGATAAGATACCGGAGTTCAAACCTCGCATTTGGTATTTTGACCTTGAATGGGATACTGAAAATGAAACTACTACAGTCATGGCTGTATCGGATAACTTTAGTGAACATCCTGTGGTATTTGCATGGAGTGAAGAATCTATCCGTGATACCATCACTAAGACTGAATGGATTGATAGATATGATGGATATGAACTTAGGACATATCCTAATGTCCACAAGATGCATGAAGGTTTTCTTGACTATCTCGATGAATGTAATCCCGACATGTTGGTAGCACACGCTATTGCTTGGGCTGACTTACCACATCTGTATCATCAGTTGGGTGCGTTAAGAGAAAGACTGTCACCCGTTAATAGATTGATAGCACCAAACAAAAAGACTGGTGCATACAGAACCACGGCACAACCTATCAAGGGTAGACTCATATTCGATACTGCGGCACAATGGACAGACGGCAGTGGCTTTGAGGGTATATGGCAAAAGTCCGGTAGAGGACAGGCTCAATCTCGTAAGTTAGATTGGTTCGCTACTGAACTAGGATTCGGTGGTAAACTAACAAATGAGATTGAAGGAATGACTGTTCACAACGGATGGAGTGAATTTTATGATGACTTTGTAGATTATTGTCTTGTAGATACCACTCTCTTGCGTGACTGTGATGAGAAACTAAATTGTATTTCATATCACATAGCCATGCAACAGTTAGCCGGGGTTTCATTTGATAGCACACACAAAGTTACACGATACTTTAGAGGTTTGATGGGTAGACGCACAGACTTGAAAGCACCATCATCTTACAAAGAACAAAGACCCGAACTACAGGCCGCATGGGTTATGCCTCCCGTAGCGGGTAGACATGAAGGAGTAGCACTGGTAGACTTTGCTTCTCTATATCCTAACATTATACTCTCCGCTAATTTATGTTATACAACATTGGTAGATTCACCGGGTGAGAATATTTTAACTATTAAAGTTCCCCCTAAGTATGATGATAAAACAGGTAATGCAATACCCGGAACGGGGGGTGTTTTCCACTGGAAACAAGATAAGATGGGGTTGTTACCTTCTGTTGTCAAAGACATGTTAGACCTACGAAAGAAATACAAAAACCTCATGCGTGAGGCTGATGATGCTGATACTAAACTTGGATACAACATGCTACAAATGGCAGTAAAAGTTGCAGTCAATGCTATCTACGGTATGACAGGAAGCAAAGTGGTAGCAGGTCAGTGGAGTAGTTATCCTATCGCTCAATGCATCACATACTTAGGTAGAGAATCAATTACTATGCTAACTAAAAAGAGTGCGGAAAAGGGATTCATACCATTAGCAGGGCACACAGATTCAGCATACATCAAAGTTCCATTCGATAAAGCAGAAGAGATTGCAGGGTATCTCACAGATGTAGCGCAGAACGAAATGAACCTAAAGTATCTCGATGTAGAACTAGAGGCATACTTTGATTATTGGGTTACTGCGGCTACAAAGAATAGAAACTTTGGAATTAAAGTATGGCCGGAAGAAGATGCAGGTCAAATGAAAGTGACAGGTTTTGAAGTGAAAGCATCTAATGCCACTCCTATCTGTAAGACTGTGCAAAAGACAGCATTTACAATGATTGCTACTGGTAAGGATGAAGATGATGTATGGAATAAAGTAAGACCTATAATAAAATCAGTTTACAATGGAGAGGTTTCTGTTGAAGATGTAAGTGCATACGGGCGTTTGTCTAAACGCTTAGATGAGTATGATAAGGTAGTGCCTAATCCTGCTAAAGCGGCAAGATATTCTAATCAATATCTTGATACTAAATTCGGTAAAGGCGAGGGTATCAAGTGGGTTTTCATTGAAGGTGTACCGGAAGGACAACCACCATGTAATGTAATAGCGTATGAGGATGAGTCACAACTTGATGGTTATGAGATAGATTGGAACACTGCTGTAGATAAATGGATTACTAAGAAACTCAAACTTGTCTATGAAACCCTTGATTGGGATTTAAATAGATTAACCGAGAGGCGGATACCTAAGAAATATTGGTGATGAAATGAAGTGCAAGACTCCTATGAGATGTAGACCGGAATTTGAAGGTAAAGTTCACTGTAAAAGATGTGCAGAAGAAGCGAGGGTTGAGGCTGAATTATTTTTAGATTTAATTGATTGAGGTGATAAAATGAGTAAACATGAAGATGAAGTTTGTAAAAAGATACAGGCAAGAGCAGAAGTTGGTAAGGCTAAGTATGGCGTTTCAATGGAAAGAACAGATTTGAACATTGTAGAATGGCTTACGCACTTACAAGAAGAACTGATGGATGCTTGCGTCTATACGGAACGGCTCATCCAAGATTACAAAAAATACGCTAATAGAAAAGAGATTATAGATTTACTACAGGAGTTGAATGAATGATACTTAGAATATTGATTGATATAATAAGAGGAATGTTAGAATGAGATACAACCCCAATGGTGATGATAGTCCTCGCCCTAAGATAGAAGATTACCTAAGAGAAACGGGTAATGAGAAGGAGGCTGAATCCTATAGGCGTAGCACATACGCATGGAATCCTAATCTACAAGACGGCTCTATTCTAAGGGTAACTAAGTCAAGCATTGGTACATTTGGTTGGTGTCCACAACAATACTATCTTGAGAAGTTCAAGGGTTTGCGTGGAGAAACAGTAGACCATCACATTAGAGGACTCAATGTTCACGATATGATGGAGTGGTTTTGGGCTAACTTCACTAGAGAACAAGAAGATTCAGTGTTAAATTTAATTCATGAAGGACAGGAAAGGGAAGCGATGAAATTGTTTTTCAGTGTTGTTCCTGCCCCTCCATCACCTTATGAGTTCGGTGAAGATGAACAAATAGAACAATGGTTGCGTTGGCAGTTCTTACGATTGAAAAGCACTGACGGTAGGTATTGGCGACCTGTTGGTATAGAAGCCAACATACAGTCTACACGCTTTGTAACAGTAGACGGTGAACAGATACCCATTCACATGAACGGATTCATTGATACACTGTTTGCTACAGGAGAGGGCGGCTTTGCTTTGATGGAATTAAAGACAGGTAAATACAACAAAAACAAACCCGGCTCTATGAGAAAGGAGATGGCATTTTACAAAATGATGCTGGAACATAGTCCACATGAAGAGTTTCTTCCTATTACGCATTGGGGGTGGGAGTTTCCCGGCGGTGGTATTAACGGTGGAGTAGGACCATCTATTCATTATGAAGAAACAAAGAACGGTGGTAAATATGCTATGAGAAGTGTAGAAAAAAGTTTAGTTAAACTCATCAAAGCCCACATAGATATGGAGTTCCCACCAACTCCTTATTTGGGTAAATTGAAAGAAGGTATTCCATTAGAAGAACAGAAACTAAAATGCAATTGGTGCGACTATCAAGAACATTGTGAGTTTTGGTCACTAACGGATGAAGTATTAGATAAAATAGAGGTATGAAAATGAATGCAAGTGTATTATTGTTGGAAGCAGTATTGAATGAATTTGTAGGGGTAGTTAATGTAACAGTTAAAGTAAACCTATCAAGAGGACTAAGAAGTTCATCTTGGCAGGTGAAAACTATACGCCAAACGACTCTTGATGAATTTGGAATGGATATAGATGAATCTATGGTAGTAAAACATCCAAAAGAAATTATCTTCAATATTCATCCTAGTTTACTTAAGGCTGAAAATATTGTTGGAACATACAAAGAGTTGAAGGAAGAAGTGGATAAACAAATTTACTCGATGAGGTGATTTTATCCCATTCGTGCCAATAGACTTCCCAAGGGAAGTTCTCGAACTACCAAGTAACGGTGCTAGAGGTTGGCGTAGAATAGTTCACAATGCTGATGAGTTAGAAAGATATTGGCGTGGAAAAAGTGGCAGTGGTAATGTATACTTTACCGCTTATGGTTACACAAAAACAAAAGCACCTAAACACCATAGAGTAGACTACAACACACCTTTGATACATCACTTTGTGATGGACTTTGATTGTAAAGATTTCAAAAGCGGTGGTGAAGATGTTGAGTTTGAAAAACCACATGCAGAAGTAAAGCGATTACACAAAATGTTGTTAGAAGATAATACATTACATTTTATTTGGTTTAGCGGCGGTGGTTTCCATGTATGGATTCCACTTGATGAAACTATAAGTCCAAAAAATGGTAATGAATTGTCAAGAGTAAAACACTCCGGTAGAGTTCTTGTTAATTCTTGGGAGAAGCGAATAGGTGTATTACGGTGTAATGACCCGACAGTAGCGTTTGATACTAGCGGCATGATACGCATACCTAACTCATACAATGCTAGAAGGGAGTGCTGGTCTATTCCTTTAGACAGTAATGATATACTCAATGGTGATTTTGATTATTACATGAACATGGCACAAGAAAGTCAGTCCGGTTACAAGCCGCTAGGACAAAATAAATTAGAATTTAAAGTAATACAAAGCAAACTAATGACTATGGGTGACATCAAACCGATTGAGATACCGACAGTATACTTAGATGACATAGTTATACTTCCGTGTTTATCACAGGCGGCATTGGGTGGGGGTAATCCTACCCATCGTGCAAGATTCCATTTGGCTTCTTACTTAGCAGATAGATTTCGTATGTTCTTCCCTGCTTGGAAAATATCTAACGAGGAAAAAGAAAAACATGTAAAAATTATATCTAAATTTTGTGCTGGACAGAACTGGGTTGATTACAAAAGCGAGGTAACAGAACATCAAGTCGCAAGCATAGTGATGGCTGGTTACCCTCATGCTACATGCACTACCCTGTATGATGAAGGATTCTGTATTGGTAAATGTAAATTCTATGATGGAAGTGGAGATTGGAATGAGTAATATATTTGATAAATATTTTGAAAAGAAGCATACTATACATGCTCACAAATGCATGGTTTGTGGTAAGGGGTTAGGTTGTAGAAGTAAATCAACAAGTAAAATATGTTTGAGTTGTTTAAGTGATAGAGATAGTTTACCGGAACATGTTTTCTGTAAAGGTATTTCTAAAACCACAAGTAAGAGATGTAGAGCAATAGCAGTAAATGGATATTGCGCTCATCATAAAAATCAGGGTGAAAGTAATGGCGAAAATTGATTTAATAATAGATAGTAACGAAAGAGGCATACTTTGTGAAGCCGTTGAAAGACGAGCAAAAAGCGCAGGTATGACTGTGATAAGGCAACCATTGATTGTAGGAGATTACAAGTTAGGCGGTGCATTGGTGGAGGCTAAAAGTGTAACAGACTTCTATCAGTCAATGTTTAACGGTCATCTTCAAAGACAATTAGATAATATGGATGCTAACTATGAAAGATTCTTTCTTGTAGTTCATGGTGACATAAGTAAACATGCTCGTTTCATAAGAGAACAGTTTAATGCTAACATACCTATATCTAAACTTCAAGAAACATTTACCGGTTTTATGGCAAGAATTATGGCTGATTTTGATTGTCAAGTATTTTATACAAATACAACAAGTGAAGCCGCACAGTTCATAGTAAAATTACATGATAAATTACACAAACCCGCAAGTAGACACGGGGCGCATACTATCCGTAGAGTAGGTAGTAATGATTTACGCCTAGATGTAGTGATGACCATACCCGGTGTAGGGCGTGAACTAGCCGAAAGATTGTTACAATCATGTGGTAGTATCGAAGAGATGTGTTTTCCCGAATCACTAAAACAAATCAAAGGACTTGGCGAAGTGAGAAGAAATTTAATAATTAAAGTATTAACAAGTGAAGAGGAAGTTCGACAAGAAAGAAAAGTGAGGCGCAGTAAATGATATATAAACCAACTAAGAAATGTGAGATGATAGTATGAATTATAAAAATTATCAAGCGGTTAAAAAATTCGACACATTAGAAGCATATCTACACCATTTCTCTCAAACCTCAATGAAAAATGAAATACCGGGTTTGTTATCATTCTTTTTTGTTCAAGGACAATCATTACTTCCCTATGTAAGAATACCCACAGGAGATACACACCTTGACCCTAGAGTGCATGTATTTTGGATTCAACCTTCAAGGACAGGTAAATCAGTAGCATGGAACTTTATTGGTGATGTGATGAAGGAGGCTGAACTAGATTATGAATTATATTCTACAGGCACAGATGCGGGGCTGATAGGGTCTAACAAACCTGTCCTTGATGAGAATAATAAACCAACAGGTGAAACTGAAAAGATTGATGGGCTACTATCGGGTAAAAAAGGATTGAATGTTGATGAGGGTTCAATCATTCTCAATCCCGGCAAACACTCTCAAGAAACTGTATTGTATTTACAAACTGCTTGTAACGCTGTAGGAAGCGGTGGTAACATACTAACTAAACCAATGAAGGGTGATATAATCAAATGCGAGTCATTAGTTTCACTTTGGATTACCACTTATCCTCCAAAGGGTGTAAAGGAGTATGTATTAACGAAAGGTATCTTTCAGCGTGTGTTGCTTTATTGGTCGCATTGGGACATGGACATGCGGCAAGAAGTAAGTAATACAAGACTTGGAACTTTTTGGAAGAAACCAATTGAAACAGATTTAACTAAGGATGACATATATGATTATTTCAAAGACACCGAAAAAAGAGTAAGAGATAGATTACTCAACTTTGCAGAATTGACATTTACTCAATGGACAGAAATGAACCGAGAGGAACAAGAAGAGATAGCCCAACAATACATGTGGGATATGTTTAGTGCCGATGATGATTATGAAACTGCGTTGTATCAAGCGAGTGATGAAGTATTCGATTTGTTAAGAAACATGTCAGCAAGTATGTCCGAGATTGTAGCGTCTTTTACACCCGCTATTGAAAACTATTTGGCAATCATATCGCTTCACATGGCTGTATTAGATAAGAAGTGGACTATTACAGCACAACATGTAGATATGGCATTTGACATACTTTTAGACTTGTTTAAAAATCTAATATCTTGGTTGGAAGATTCAGTAGAGATTAACTCTAACAAATCTAAAGAAAATAAGATACAAGAGGATTTCGTAAAGGTATATGATGAATGCACCGGTTATGAAATAGTTGGACATGGCGATGGATGGAAAAGGCAATCCTCCTTTGAGGCTCAATACATGAGTATGACAGGAGTATCGAAAAGCACTGTAAGAAGGCATATCAAAGACTATGCCGGTGCGTTGTTCAATATTAAGAAAAGTGGTGGGAGAATTTATTTCCGTAGAAAGGGTGCGAAGAAATATGAGTGACATATTAGCATTGGATATTGAAACAAGTAACTTCTCTTGGGAGATAGGTGGTTGGGATAAAACAGCATCGTTTGACCCAACTGTAGTAGCCACATGGGATGGTCAAGACGGCACAGTTTATTGTAACAAAAGTTTGGATGTGGATGCTACAGTGAAAGCACTTCATCCACGAACATTAGGTGACGACTTAGCAAAACATGTAGAGAAGGGTGGTGTGATTATAGGTCACAATATCAAAGGTTTTGATTTACCTGTTCTTAGAGATGCATTGGACTGTTGGACAGCCGGTGATTTGTTAGGTAAGGCTGAAAGTATTATTGATACTAAACATCTCATACAAAGAGCCGCAGTATCAGTTGGTAAGGTAGATACCTCGTTAGGTATACTGATAAAGACCACTTTAGAGGACAATAAGTTAATGAACAGTGAGGATGCACCTGTCGCATGGAGAGCAGGGCGATATGATGAGGTCGCTAAATATTGCTTGAGTGACGCACAACTTACATTCGATTTGTATAATTTTGGGAAAAATGAGGGTTATATTAATTCGAGAAATTTAGAAACGGGCGAGATAAATAAAATAGAGGTTGATTGGTAATGGCAGAAATAGATAATGGTAAAAGTAAAGCACAAATACACAACATAAGGGCGGCAAAGATTGTATCGGAAACGGTAAAATCTACACTCGGTCCTATGGGTATGGACAAACTAATGTTAGACGGTGGTGGTAATGTCATTGTAACCAATGACGGGGCTACTATCTTGCGTGAACTTGATGTTTCACATCCCGGTGGTAAGATGATTGTAGAGGTAGCAAAGACACAAGAGAGTCTATGTTATGATGGCACTACTAGCACAGTAATACTTGCAGGTCAATTGTTGGCAAACAGTGAGGCTTTATTTGAGCGTGGTTTGCATCCTAATGTTATATGTCGTGGCTATCACGAAGCAACACAAATGGCTGTAAATTATCTTAACAGTGATATTTCTCAATCTAGTAAGAAAAGAGATGTCTTAGTTTCAGTAGCAAAGACTGCTATCACAGGTAAAACATTGGAGAATGCCATTGATACCGTAGCGGAGTTGTGTGTATCAGCAGTAGAAACTGCCGGTGATGCTGAAAGTGTAAAGGTAGTATCATTCCCCGGAGGTTCACTAGAGGACTCGTATCTGTATGAAGGTGTCATTGTCAATAAGGACTATGTGTTAGATGGTGAGGATGATTATACAGATGTGTTACTAATCAACACAGGACTTGAAAATGAAAAGAGTGAGGACAATGTGCAAGTTCAACTTGATGCTAAATCATATCAGACTTACAAAGCATCGGGTAAAACAAATCTTATTTCTCTTGCTAAAAACATAGTTGAGGCACTACCTAACGGTGGTGTAGTGTTTGTCCGTGATAAAGTAAATGACCATGTATGTGCTTATCTAAAGAAGAACAATATCATGGTAGTTAGACATACACCGGAGTCTACTCTTAGAGCGTTGTCTAAGGTCACTGATAGCGTGGTATGTCAAACACCCGAAGAAGTAGAGTCAGCAAGTAAAGTGACTGTATCAAGACAAAAACATAATGATGTTTGGTATCTGTTTGTGTCTAGCGATAACAAGCATAACGAAGCATCCTTGGTTCTTCGTGGTGCAACAAGTCATACACTTGACGAAGTAGAAAGAGGATTCGATGATGCACTTGGTGTAGTATCTTTAGTGTTAAAGAATAACAACTTTGTCGTGGGCGGTGGTATCGCATACGCTCGTATGGCGGCACATTTGCGGCAACATGCGGCTCAAATAGGGGGTAGAGCGCAGATGGCAATAGAAGCCTTCGCTGACGCACTTGAGGTAATCCCTGCTACTATATCGGAGAATGCCGGACATGACCCATTAGATACTATACTTGCTATGCGACATGAGATATTACTTGGTAATACTAACTATGGTCCGAATGTAGAAGATGGAGGTGTAACTGACCTATCTTCTGTGGGTGTCTTTGAGCCTACAGAATTAATCAAGCAAGCAGTTCTAAGTGCAAGTGAAGTCACTAACTCTATTCTAAGGATAGATGACATAGTAGCAAGAAGGCCGTTGGAGTAAGCATGGGTCGTCTACTTGATAGGCTAAAGGTCAAGTGTAGAGCCTGTAGTCACAGGCATATCGCACGAAGATTATCGGCTCGTTATCTTGATGATGATAGAAAAAGAATCACTCTACTACAGTGTCGTAAGTGCGGTCACTTTTGGCAAGACTCCGCTATGAA
>TARA_R100000773_G_scaffold43706_1_pt1 | contig 17123 bp, 28 predicted proteins | sample TARA_R100000773 | Tara Oceans TARA_R100000773 (sample SAMEA2623365) | marine metagenome | biome: marine biome (ENVO:00000447); feature: surface water layer (ENVO:00002042); material: "saline water (ENVO:00002010), including plankton (ENVO:xxxxxxxx)" | depth 5 m | reverse complement strand
TCTTCTAGTACATCTTCTACTACATCTTCTACAACTACTTCGTCAACTACAAGTTCTACAACTACAACTTTACCGCCACCACCACCGCCACCACCAACTACAACAACAACTTTATATATTGTTGTTAATGATGACGGTACAGAATCTGAATATACAGAATCTGAAGTTAAGGACGGCACAGTTGAAAGGGATAAAGAGAGAGCAGAGAACGAAAATTTATATGGCTGCTATATGACAAATGCCCAAATTGACAGGGGCGATTGTGATATACCAGAGAAAAAAGAAGAAGAAATAATTATAATTATTGAAGATGAGCAAGAATACGATACCGAAGAAGAGTTTTCTAATGATGATGATTTGGTATCTGAAGTGGACGATAAAGATGAAAATAAAGAATCTAAATCTACTGAAGAAAAAGATTTACCTACAGAGGAAATTGAAATTGACATTGAGAAAATTGAAGAAGAATTTAATTTTGAAGAAGAAATAATTATACCTGAAGAAATAGAAATAATAATCATAAATGAAAAAGAAGAAGAAGAGGAGTTTATAGATGAAGAAAATACAAAAGATGATACAAGAGAAGATAGATCAACTGAAGTTGACATTGTATCTGAAGATAGAGAAGATGAACTGGGAAGAGATAAGGCAGGAATTGATGAACTATCTGAAGAAGAACTAAACGTAGAGATTGAGGAATTAGAAAAAGTAATTGAAGAAATTATTGAAATCGATATCCCAGAGATAACAGAAGAAGAATTAGAAGAACTATCAGAAGAAGAATTAGTAGAATATGAAGAGGCAAAAGAAGAGGCAATTGAAGAATATGTTGAAGAACTTGAAACCGAAGAAGTTATTGAAGTACTTGAACAGGTTAATGATGTCGGATTGGACAATATTGCAGAAGTTAGCCAAGATGTTATTGAAGTGGTAGCACAAGTTGTCGAAGAAGTTGTACAAATAGCACAAGAAGAAGAATTAACAGAACAGCAAGTTGAAGTTGTTGCAGAAGTTTTAGGGTTTAAAGAAACTGAAGACGTCGAGATTATTGCAGAGGCTGTTAAGACAGATACTAAAGTTGCACAAGCAGTTGATGAATTTGTTGAAAGAGCAGTAGAAAATAAAGGTGTAGAAAATTATACATTGGCTGACGCTACTACAGAAATAGCCTTTGAATCTTTTGTTGATGACCCTTTGAGTGTTATTATTGACGTAGATTTAAACGAAATAACTTTAAATAACATAACAAGCGATATGACGCAGGATCAAAAAGAAAAAGCACAGGAAGTAATTGTTCCGACAATACTTGTAAAAATTGCCTCATTTGCTTTTAGGAGGTTTAATTGATTAATAAAATATGGAAATGGTTTGTAGAGGCCATAAAAGAAACTTTAAATTTAAGTTGGACTTTGGTCGGTTTAGTTATTGCAACACTTACCTTAACTGGACAAGCTCAAACTATAACAGGTATAGCAACTGTTGTAACGTTAGCAATTTGGTTACTAACAATAGGATTTAGAAAATAATGTGTATGGTTACAGAAAAAGAAGACGGCTCTTTTACTCAAATATGTAACTGTAAACATGGAAGTGAGCATTGCAATGGCTGATAACGGCTACACACAAAAGGATATGCTAGAAATGGTAATGAAAGACATTGAAAAACTTTTTGAGAAACTCGATCAGATTCAAAAAGATTTAGCAACAAGACCAACAAGACAAGAGATTTACGGTTGGATTATTGCAGGTATATCTATTGCAACTTTAATTACTGTATTAATGTAAAAAGCTAGGTGCGTACTACAGTTAACACACCTAGCTAATTTACTTTATCTAGTTACTTTACTAAGTTAAAATGATATTTTAATTATATAGTAAAGCTATGACAATTTTTAAAAAACCACTAAGATAATCTTAGATTGAATATGCAAAAAGCATTTGAAGAATTTTTAAAAAACAATCCAGAATTACTGGAATCAACTCGTAAACCCTATTTTGAAAAAACACCTGAAAGACAAGAGCAGTTTAAGATTGCTTTAGAGAAACTTGCAGAGGGTTACCCACGTAAAGTAATTGTTAAATGGTTGCAAGAATCATGTGGTTGGTCTTTAGCATTTAAAACAATATCAGATTATCTAGGTGAATATGGCGAAAAAACAAACTGAAAGTTTTGATGATTTTGCAATAGAAGACTACCAAAAGATAATTGAAGAAAATGACGATTTAAAGGCCACAAATAGACGTATTTTAAAATCGCTAGAGAAAGCCAAGCAAAAGAAAATTGATCTCGTAAACGCAGTTTATACGGCAGTTAAGGACAATTTAGGCTTATTAGAGATACCTAAGGTAAAACCGCCACCAAAAGATACTAGAAAAGCCAAAGAAGAAGTAGCAATTGCATTATTTAGCGATATTCAATTAGCAAAAGTAACACCCGATTATAATTCAGAAATCGCAGAACAAAGAGTTTTATATTACGCAGATAAAATAATTGAGATTGCAAGAATACAGAGAAAAAGCCACCCAGTAAAAAAAGTATGTGTATTTGCTTTAGGCGACATTGTAGAGGGTGAATTAATATTTCCCGGACAAGAACATTTAATTGATTCTTCTTTATATAGACAAGTTACTATTGACGGACCTCGTATCATGATTGGCTTTTTAAATAAACTATTAGCAGAGTTTGAGGAAGTAGATTGTCATTTTGTTATAGGTAATCATGGCGCTTTAGGTGGTAAAAGTAGGCGTTCTTATGATCCAGAGACCAACGCTGACCGCATGTTATACAAAATTGTTGAAATGGCTTATGAGGGCAACAAAAGAATAAACTTTAATGTACCAGAGGGTGAGGGCGAGAGAAACTGGTATACAGTTGCAGATTTAGGCGAAAGATGTAAATTCTTTTTGTTTCATGGCGACCAAGTCAGGGGTTTTGGTGGTTTTCCATGGTATGGATTTGGTAAAAAGATATTAGGTTGGAAAGCTCTTGCAAGTGCAGGGCTTATGGAAGATTTTAATTATGCTTGTGCAGGTCATTACCACACACCAAACACACAATACATTAATGATGTAAGACTTTGGATCAATGGTTCTACTGAATCATATAATACTTTTGCACAAGAACAATTAGCGTCTATGGGTCGACCATGTCAATATTTATTGTTCTGTAAAAAAGGTTTAGGCGTTACATCTGAATATTTGATTAATTTAGAGTTGGAAAAGTCTTAATATTAGATTAAAATGTTAGTAGGTATATATGGCTAAAAAATTAGTTGGTATTGAAAACGACGGAATCAAAGCGAGAATTATATACAACAATGACGGTGTGTATAGTTCTGAAGACTTAAAAGTTGGTATAACAACACTTGATGAACTCGTAAAAGAAAAAGTTACTTAAAGAGGTTATTTGATAGCTGAAGTTTTAATTGCTTGTACTTTCCTATCCCCTATTACACCAGAGATTCTTACAGATTATAAAGAGTGTAGAGATAGGAACGAAATCATTGTAGCTATGGAAGAATATATACCTTTATTCTCTGAATACTTTAAAAAAGAAGATTTAGAAACTGCACTTCGTATTTCTTGGTGTGAATCAAGAGGTAAGAATACTGCAGTTGGTGTAAACAAAGACGGCACAAAAGATGTTGGCTTGTGGCAATTCAATGACAATACATGGGCATGGTTAACACCAAAATTAAAAATTACTTCTGATCGAACCAACGTAAATGTTTCTACTGCAGTTGCGTCATGGTTATTTTATAATGACGGCTCACACCACTGGAAACCTAGCAAGTTTTGTTGGAAATATTAAACCTATTTTAATCTAAGATTTGACAAACTTTTAACAACTGGCCTATACTAATTTTGTGAACAACAAAAAAACACTTAAACCGAATCAAATAGAAATCAAAGCGTCTGCAATGCGTGTTGTAGATGAAACAGACTTTGAACATTATCAAAATAATTTTACAGATTATGACATGGGTGATGTTACTGATATTGACATAAACAATATTTATAGTTCGCTTGATTCATACACAAAAAGAGTTGGTAGAGGTTACGTAACTTTATACACAATAAATACTTTACAAGAGTGGTTAGTTGTTTATACAGTACTTGATCACAACTTTGGGTACGCAGAGTGGATGGTTGAGGGCAGAGATGAATGGACTGAAGTCAGTTGCGATAGAAGATTATACGAATACATGAAAAACAAAATGCAAGAATTAGCAGAGATCAGAGGTGTCATAACAGACGAATATCGAAAGGGGTAATAATGACATACATAAAAGCACAAAGAATACAACCAAAGTATAAAAATCCATTTAGAGATTATAAGGGCGAAATATTTAAGAGATTATGTAATTATGAGTTTATTTGCACTAATGAGAGTGAAATGATAAGAAGATATGCCTATGTATTTTGTCAAGAGGGGTTTCCAATTCGTACAATGCATTGCGACTGTGGTAATTACAAGCGTGTACATAATGCTTATTATTATGAGTGGGCTTTAGATATACGCCCATAAAAATGGTCTATTGCTAGACCATTTTTGATAACAGGGCGTAAACGAACGTTTATACAAACATTTTACCATTAATTTGGTACAATATTCATAAAAAGAGCATTTATGAATATAGAAAACGTTGACATTAATTTATTAAAACCACACCCACGTAACTACAAACAACACCCCGAACAACAAATAGAACATATTATAAAATCTATTGAAGAACACGGCTTTTATCGTAATGTAGTTGTAGCAACAGATAATACAATACTTGCAGGTCATGGCGTAGTTCAAGCGTGTAAGTCTATGGGTAAACACAAAGTACCTGTAATAAGATTAGATATAGAATCAAATAGCACACAAGCATTAAAAGTTTTAACTTCAGACAACGAGATTAGTAATCTTGCGATGGTTGACGATAGAGAACTAAGCGAGATACTTAAAGACATACTTGATGAAGATTACGATTTAACTGGTACTGGTTTTAACGAAGATCAATTATCTGCATTAGTTTATACAACTAGAAGTAATGATGAGATACAAGATTTAGACGAGGCTGCAGAGTGGGTTGGTATGACTGACTTTCAACCTAGAGAGAAGTATATAAAATCAATTGTGTATTTTCGATCTGAAGAAGATAGAGAAAACTTTATGGACTTGTTAGATAATCCACACATAAATTATCAAACTGCAACAGATCAGAAGTTTTGGTACCCAGAAAAACGCAATGAAGATATACGTAATGTTAAATTTGTAGATGAAGAAACCTAAATATCCAATATACGTTATATCTAAAGGTAGAGCAGATATAGGACATACTGCAAACTTTATGTTAAAAGATAAAGTTAAATTTAAACTTGTTATAGAGCCACAAGAATATGACGAATACGCTAAGTACTATGATAAAAAATTATTAATGGTAACACCATTTAGTAATTTAGGTAAAGGGTCAATTCCTGTAAGAAATTTTATTTGGGAACACGCATTAGAAAAAGGCTACAAAAGGCATTGGTGTTTTGATGACAACATACACAATATAAAATATTTTTGGAACGGTAGAAGAATAGTTGTTAATGGTAATATCGGAATAAGTGCAGTAGAAGAATTTACAGATAGGTACGAAAATATTGCTATTAGTGGTATGAACTATAAATTTTTTGTAACACCTAACAATAAAAAACCTTTTTATCAGAACTGCAGAGTATATAGTAACTTACTTATTAAAAACGATTTAGACTTTCGTTGGCGAGGTAGATACAACGAAGACACCGATTTATGCCTACAAGCTCTAAGTAAGGACTGGTGTACAGTTTTAATAAATGCTTTTATGATTGAGAAGAACGCCACTCTTAAAATGAAAGGTGGTAATGCAGACGAGCTTTATATTGGTGACGGTAGGTTACGCATGGCGAGAGAACTACAAGAGGCTTGGCCTTATGTTGTTGAAGTAAGCAAAAGATATGGTAGACCTCAACATAGAATTAAATTTAACTGGCAACACTTCGACCAAAAATTAATTAGACGTAAAGATTTAAACTGGGAAGAAATACAAAACAAGAAAATAAAAATGAAAATTCAGAAATTAGCTAACGTAGAAAATAAAGAATTAGAAAAAGATGTAGATAAATTTAATGAGTGATGTATACGTGAGTTACTGCGAAGACTGTTTAACCCCTTACTGGAACGAAAATAATACTCGTGTTTGCCCAGATTGTGAGTAACATAAATATTGTCTTAATCTAAGATTATAATAATTAATTAAGCACGGTGGGGGTTGTCCTTTCTCATGGAAATGCACCTACAACCCCCCATTGTGCAGAAAGGAAGAAAATGTTTGATCCAGTAGGCGTTGCAGAAATAGCCAAGATGTTAAATGTAACTAGGCAAAAAGTAGCTAGTTTAAAACATCATGGTAAATTACCTGCACCAAAAAAAGTTTTAAAATGTGGTCCTTTATGGGACGCAAAAGAAATATCTGACTTTATAAATAAAGTCGGTATAACTGATAATAGGAGGAAACAATGAATCGAAATACACAAATACAAATAAGCAAACCATGGAATAAAACTTTTGTAAAAAAAGTTAATAAAGGGTTTGGCGATATTGATTATGTAGAGCATACGCAAGTAACTCAAAAGCTAATTGCTTTAATACCAGACTTGCTTATAACAACAGACGAAATTATTTATGACAAGATCGAAGATGTTAACGGTGTTGCAAGAAGTTTTGTAACAGGTGTCAAAGTTACATTGTCAGGAACAGTTGACGGTAATTTAATCACAAGAGAGGATTACGGCATGTGTGATAAGCCATTTTTCCATGACAACCCAAACAAAGTACAGAACAACGGTCAGAGAATAAAAGAGTGTATGTCTGACGGTTTAAAAAGAGCAGCCATGCGTATGGGTGTTGGTATAGAACTATACGACACAGACGCTTGGTTATCTAACTACTTAGAAAAAACAGAAATTGTCGCAGAAGAAGAATAAACTTCTGCAATGCAAATTGTATCAGAGTTTTATTTTTCTATTGTTCCAGAGTGGCTGATTGAATCTAACGTATCTGATAATGCACTTCGTGTATACTCCGCACTATACAGATTTGCAGATAAAGATGACGGTACATGTTGGCCCTCAATAGCCACTATTGGAACTAAATGTAATAAATCTAGTTCATCAGTAAAAAGAGCGATCAAAGAATTAAAAGACATTGGTGCTATCGAAGTTAAAGAACGTTACTTAGAAGATAAAGGGCAAACTTCTAATCTTTATATCTTAAAATTAAACCCTGCTTTTAAATCTGACACCCCACCCCATACCAAATATGAACAGGGGGGTAGTTCAGATATGACACACAAACCAAAGCCATTTAACCAAAGTCATACTTACAAGCAAGATTCAGATAAAGGAAAAATATATTTAGCTTTATGTGAACACTTGTGGACACCTAAAACCAAAAACGAAATATCTGCTTTTAATAAAGTTGCTAAAGACTTGTCAGAGATTGATGTAACTTCAGAAGAAATAAAAGAGAGAGTATTTATCTACAAAAAGAAATGGCCGAAGATCACGCTGACGCCTTTTGCATTATCTAAAAACTGGACGTTACTTGGTGAGATGTACGAAAAAGATAAACCGCCAAAACAAAGAGATTGCGAAAAAGAGGGTCACGGTTGGGTTGATCTTGATGTAATTTTTCATTGTAGATTTTGCAAAGCAGAAAAGGAAAAAGTCAAAGAAGAATAGTAATATATAGATATGATAAATGAAGTAAACTGGGGTGCTTTAGCAGTGGCCTTTTATTTAACTAAATACCCCGAACTAAACAAACTAGATTTAGAAGAAGTACTACCAATGGTAGATACACAAGGTGGACTTGCTTTTAGATATGAAGATGATTTATATTTTATTGTCTTAAATCTAAATAATGAGTTTGAAGTTTCAGTTATTACATCACATAAAGATTTAGCATATATAGAGCTACCAGACGCTGAAGATTTGTTACATTTTCTAACTTCTTTAGATAATGGCTTTAAAATTTATTTATAAAATACTTTAATCTAAGATTGACATATATTACAAAAGTGGCCTAATATTCTTATATGAACAATGAGAAAGGCATAAAAATGATCGAGAGAGATTCTATTTTAGTTAACACTATAAATGACGCAATAGATACATTTAGAGTACAAAAAAGACAAGTTGGAAAAATTGAGGCAGCAGGTAGAGTTGAGGGTTTAATGACACTCTTAAATGAATTATCTAATGCTCATGAAACAACAATTACCTTATTAGACGATAACTGGGATTCAAACATTGATAACGAGGGTATTTGGGAAGTAATTCAATATCTTAACCATATTAATAAAGTTGATGATAGAAGACGTGCAAGAGAGTTTTACAACAGAGGTAGTAAATAATGAGTAACCCAAACACAGAGGGCAACTGTTATAACTGCAATCGCCCTCTACATAGAAAAACTGCACATGTTCTTTTTAATGCAAACACAGAAGAATTTGACGCAATCTGTAAGTTTTGTTTCTTAGAAAACCCTGCTTATGGACGTAAAATAGTCGTATCTTAGATTTAAAATATAAGAGAAAGGAAAAAACAATGAGCGAAATTAAAACTAACACACGTAGAGTAAAATATAAACCCTTACAAGATCGAGTGTTTAAAGATTACCCTAGTGCAGAAGAAGTCTTATCTACTTTAATAGAGAAGACAAAAGACGAAATGGAAAAAAACGAAGTTAACAAAAGAGTTAGCATACATAACTGGTCAGATATAGCATTTGCTAGATATGATGAAAAACGTTTTTTCTTAAAAGAGATACTTGAATATCTTGTATCTTTAGAGCATGATGTTGAGATAGCAGACATTGAACATGATCTAGCTATTGACGGCGCAGAGGTACCCTTCTAATGCCTGACATTATATTTACTGATATAGACGGTAATGAAATACGTAAAGATATTTATGATATTAATTCTGCTCAAGATATTAAAGATAATATAGAACAATTACTAAAAAAGAGAAAGGACAAAAAATGAGAGAATATGATAACCCAGACGTATTTATTGTACTGTTGGGTTTTGTTGGTATTTTTTTAGTAGGCGCTTTACTCGGTGAAGTTGCAATCTGGGTAGCAAAGCTCTTAGGGTTTGAGTTTGAAGATAAAGAGTATATCAATACAGACTTTTACCAAAGACTACAAGACGGCGAAGAGCTGACGTCAGAAAACATGTTTAGCAATGAATCAAGATAAAATTACATATCAAGCTAACGAAAACAAACTTTTGTGGACGCAAGTTTTAGTAAAAGCTAATCAAAAACCAAAAGAAGAAACATGCATTGGACAATTTGGTTTTTTACCTACTGATGACGGTAAAACTGCAGAAATGGTCTTTATAGTTTATAAAGATAATGAGCCTGAACATGCAATAGCAATACCTAAAGATGTATTGCAGACTGCGTTAACAGAGGGTTGGTTTTTAAAACGTGGTACAGATAGATGAGTTACGCTGATACGATTCAACAGATTCTTAGTGACGGTAGGTGGCATTGTGTACTTGATCTTATAGCTGAAACTGGTTTATCGGCTAGAAATCGTATTAGTGAACTTAACAAAGAACACGAAGAAAAATACGCAAAGACAAGATACATTGGTGAAAAATGTAAATTAGAACGTTGTCAACATAAGTCCGATTTATATATGTATAAGCTAAATACAGGCGTTGTATCAGAAGAATTAGTATTTTCTGACCAAATAGTAGAAGATCTAGTTACTGATCGAGAGAACGAAGATTGGAATAATAAAACACCTGAAGAACGCCACGAGTATATTAAACAGTTAAAAAAGAATTTTGGTCTCTAATAAGTACTATAATTAAATTAGTATCACACTTAATACCCCTTAGTGTGTATGTAGCCCCCTTAATTATAATTTTAGGGGGTTATTTTATTTTAATCTTAGATTGACAAAGAATTAGAAAATGGCCTAATATTCTTATATAAGAGAGAGGAAATAAATGAAACTTTTAACAAAAGACATAGAAAAAAAATTAGTAAAACAATTAGGCACACACGAAGAAGACCCAGTACTACAAGTTAAATTCTTTTTAGACAACTGGACTTGGTACGCTTATGAGTATGACCCACAAACAAGAACATTTTTTGGACTTGTTGACGGACTAGAATTAGAAATGGGTTATTTTTCACTAGATGAACTTGAATCAGTTACTGGACGATTTGGTACAAAAGTTGAAAGAGATCGATACTTTACACCAGAGCCTGTAAGCCAAGTATGGAACTTTCATAAAGACTTTTAGTCAATACTGAAATAGAACTTAAAACCCCTCATTAAGAGGGGTTTTTTGTTACTATAATTAAAACGCATGAATAATAAACCTTATAAATTATTAGATGAAGACTTAACCAATAGACTTCTTGAGGCTATTAGATTAGGTATGTACACAGAACACGCTTGTGCTTATGCAGGTATTAACTCATCAACGTTCAGATTATGGCGTAAAAAAGCAGAAGAGGGCGTTGAGCCTTATAAATCATTTTGGTTACAAGTGAATCAAGCAGAGGGTACCGCAATAATAAGACGCATGGCGAGAATTGAACAAGCAGGTAAAGACGGTAACTGGCAGGCTGACGCATGGGTTTTAGAGAGAAAATACCCCGATAAGTTTGGTCGTAAAGAAAAACTACAATTACAGGGCGACCCTAATGCTCCTGTAGAGATAGAATTAAACTGGGCTGACGGTAAAAAACTAGATAGAGAAAATGAAATAGTAATTGATCCTAAAGATTTTGAAGAAGAATAATGGAAGAGGAAGAAACATGGGTTATTGTGGACGGTCATAGAGTTCATATCTCATGGTTACCAGAAAAAGAAGAAGAATAATGCCTTGGTTTGATGAAATATTACTAGATGACTTAGATGATGAGTTAAATATTCACGAAAATAGCGACTATAAAAAAGAAAAAGTATGGAAACAGAACTCAAAGACATAGGGTATAACAAAAAGTTTGTTATTACATTACCAGAGCTACATGACGGTCAAAAACAAGTAGCACAGTCTAACTCACGTTTTAAAGTACTATCTGCAGGTCGTAGGTGGGGTAAAACAAGACTTGGTGTTTGGTTATGTTTAGAAAAAGCATGGAAAGGTGGTCGTGCTTGGTGGATTGCACCAACATACGCAATGGCGTTAGAGGGTTGGAAAGATTTAAGAAATATTGGTATTGAGTATGGAACTATTGTAAAAGAATCAGAGAAGACAATAATTACACCAACTGGTGGTATGGTTTCTATTCGATCTTCAGATAATCCCGATAGATTAAGAGGTGCAGGACTTGACTTTGTTGTATTAGATGAGTGCGCCTTTATGAAACCTAATGTGTGGGCAGAAGTAATTAGACCTACATTAACAGAGCGTCAAGGTGGTGCATTGTTTATAAGTACCCCAAAAGGCTTTAACTGGTTTGAAGATATATACAATAAAGCAGATAGATTAGCTGACTGGGAAAGGTGGCAGTTACCAACAAATACGAATCCCTTTGTTCCTGAATCTGAACTAGATATAGCTAAAGAAGAAATAGGAAGTTACTTATATTCACAAGAGTATGAGGCAAAGTTTGTAGAGTTCTCTGGTGGTATTTTTAAAGAAGATTGGATAAAAACTGCAAAAAGAGATGTTGTTACTGTAATGAACGACAATGGCTATTACGAAGAACGCATACAATGGACAATTGGTGAAGAAACAGTATACGACCAAGATTTAACAAAATACGCAACAGTTGACCTAGCAACATCTACAAAAGAAACTGCAGATTATACAGTTATTGCGTGTTTAGGTAAAACACCAAACAATAAATTAATACTTTTAGATTTAGTAAGACAACGACTAGAGGGACCCGATATTATACCTAAGATAAAACAAAAGATACAAGAACACGACTTACAGTATGTTGGTATAGAACGTGCAGGGTATCAGTTATCAATAATTCAAATTGCAAGACGTGAGGGCTTGATAGTCAAAGAATTAAAGCCTGACAAAGACAAAGTTAACAGAGCTTTACCTTTATCTGCATTTATGGAAGGTGGATCAATGTTTTTCAATCAAGCAATTATGGACTATGATGATTTAAAAAGAGAACTATTACAATTTCCAGACGGCGAACATGATGATATGGTTGACGCACTAGCCTATGGTGTATTAGAGATTAAAAATAAAAATAGGTATATAGCTTACTAAATTTGTATTTTTTTATGTATTATGGTAGGTGAGTAAGTTTGGCTCAAAGCAAGATAGTTTTTAGGTGCGTTTCTATCTTGCCGAGGGCCATGATGAAAGGTTAATTTTGGCAGAACGAAGATCAATCAGAGAAGTATTATTTGGTAATACGTCAGAGCAAAAAAGATACGGAATAAATTTTTTTAGAGAAGACCCAGTAACACCTAGCAGTTATGTTCTAGGTTACAACTCTTACGCAGGTAATTTTGATTTAAGAGATTTAGGTAACGGACAGGCTAATAGTGCAGTTACCGCATGTTTACAAGTATTAGGTACATCATTTTCAGAGGCTAACTTAATTGTTAAGTCTTATCAAGAAGACGGCGAAGAAACAATTATACATAATCACCCATTATCAATATTAATGGATAGACCAAATCCATTTATGAGTGGTGAAGTAGTACAAGCATATATCATCAATGCTCTGCATGTTTTTGGTAACGCTTACTTGTTAAAAGAAAAAAACAATGTAGGTCAAGTTACTGCATTATACCCTTTGATACCAGATCGAGTAACACCAAAAGGTACAGATACAGAATTAATAACTCAATATGTTTATGAAATGGAAGATAGTAAAGAAGTATTATCGCCTGATGACATCATACACTTTAGGTTAGGTTTAGACCCAACCAATCATAAACGTGGTTATTCGCCACTAAAAACAGTTTTAAGAGAAATATTTGGTGATGAGGCTGCAGGTCAGTTATCAAGTGCATTGCTAAGTAACTCTGGTGTTCCAAGCGTAATAATTAGCCCTAAAGAAGATTTTGGTATTACTGCAGATGAATCAGACCAAATAAGTAGAACGTATCAACAAAAAGTTGGTGGCGCAAAGAGAGGGCAACCATTAGTACTTAGTGGCTCAATGCAAGTAGAAAAAATGTCTTTTAGCCCTAGTGAGTTAGATATTGGAACTTTACGAAGAATACCTGAAGAGAGAGTTTCTGCAGTTCTTGGTGTACCTGCAATATTGGCGGGGCTTGGTGCAGGATTAGAGAGAGCAACCTACAGTAATGCTCAACAGTTAAGAGAGTTCTTTACAGAGAATAAATTAATTCCTTTGTGGCGTATGGTTGGTACAGAGCTTACGTATCAATTACTACAAAAAGATTACGAGAGTAACTCGATCTTAAAAGCTGAATATGATTTTTCTAACGTAAGGTCATTACAAGCTGACGAAGAAAACTTATACAAAAGATTAAACGTTGGTGTAAAAGGTGGTTGGATTTCAGTTGCAGAGGCAAGACAAGCAGTTGGCTTAGATACAACAGAAGAACAAGATATTTATTATGTACCTGCAAATGTTATACCAACAGAGGCTAATACAATAAATGCAGTAGAGCCAAAAATAGAAGAAGAACAGTTAGAATCACAAGAAGACGTTAATGATGAGTTTGAAGAATCATCATACGTCATAGATGAAACAAAAATTATTAAACAAGAAGACGGTGAGTTTTGCGTTTACAACGAAGAGGGTACAAGAAGTTTTGGTTGCTATCCTACAAGAAAACTCGCAGAGGCTCGATTAGCACAAATACACATGTTCGGTGAATCTCAATACGAAGATATAGACATGAAAGAAGAAGTAGGCAAAGATGAATTTACAACTATAGAAGAGGCGCAAGATAGAGCAGAGGAATTAGGTTGTAATGGTACACATACACATGATGAAGACGGTAATTTAATTTACATGCCCTGCTCAACTCATGAAGAATATGAGAGAAGATTAGCAGAACAAAATGGCGACACTTAGTGAAATATCGGTAGGCGACGCAGTAAGTTGGTCTATTGACAAAACACCTGACCCACCTAGTACAGTACATGGAATAATTACATCTATAAACTCACAAGAAGAAACTGCAAACATGCGAGTATGGGCAATTCTTGAAGACGGTACACATGAACAAACTGACAGAACTGTTACACAACCTGTATCAAAGCTAAGAGTTATAAAAGATTTTAGAGAAGAAAAACAAACTGTTTCTGCAAGAGTAGAGCGAGTGCTTAGAGATAAAGTAGAAGAACATAATGAAAAAGACCCACGATATAGAGCAACATTACGTATGCTTGAGGCAGTATTTAGAAGAGGTGTAGGTGCTTATAGAAATAATCCAGGATCTGTAAGAGGCAATGTAAGAAGTGCAGACCAATGGGCTTATGCAAGAGTTAACGCTTTTTTAACTGCATTAAGAACTGGTAAGTTTCCTAGAAGTGCTTTCGATACAGATTTACTTCCTAGAAATCACCCGCTTAGTAGTAAAAAAGGTTACAAAGGACCTTATGACGATTTAGACTTTACAATTCCACAGGGTGCAAAAGATGAGGCACGCAAAGCTCTTGACTGGGTAGCAGAATATAACAGAGGCGGAACTTCAGTTGGTCGTGGTACTGCAAGATATTTATTAAGTAATTCAAAAGCTAGTGCAGAAAAAGTAAGACAAATTGCAAGATACTTTCCTAGACATGAAGTAGATAAAAGAGCAGAGGGTTATAGACCGGGTGAAGACGGTTACCCTAGCAATGGTCGTATTGCATGGGCTTTATGGGGTGGTAACGCAGGTCAATCATGGGCAAATAAATTAGTCAGAGGTATGAACGCTAGAGATGAAAAAGCAAATAGTGCCTACGAGTTAATTATTAGAAAATCAAGAATTAAGCAAATAGAAAAATCAGAGAGAGTAAAACGTTTTCAGTCAGAAGAAGTTAAACAAATACTATGGAAGAATTATGACAATCTTCTTAGTAATTGGGACGTAACATTAGGTATAGAGTATTTCAAATTACTAAAAGACCAAGATAGATATATTAATGAATTTATAAAAACAAATAGTTTATTAAATACTGGTAACTTAGTAGTTTTAAATAATCTGATCGATAATCAAACAAAAAGGTGGTCTGCTGATTTGTATGATTTGTATATTTCTATGGCTACTGACTTTGGTTTTAATCAAATAGAGATATTATTACCAGAAGAATTTAAGTTTACTGATTCAGAGTTAGAACAGATAGAACGACAAAGAAGAAGAAAACCAAGACAAGAAGTTATAACAGAGGGTTTTTATCCATTACGTGGTAGACGTGGTGTACAAATCCCAATACAAGACTTCAGAAGAAACAGACAAGCTATCGACTTTGTTAATAGAAGATTAGATCAAGTATTACCAGGTTTAGCTGAAACAACAAAGAGCAGAGTTAACAGAGATTTACGAAACTCTATTACAGAGGCAACTAATTTAGGTCTGCGTGGTAAAGATTTAGAAGATTATGTTGCAAATGGTATATCAGATTCATTAGGTAAAAAAAGATTAGGTAGAGCAAGTACAATAGCAAGAACAGAGGGCTTGGCTTTATCACAATTTGGACAAGATTTAGCAGTTAGTCAAACTGGACTTACATTAGAAAAAGAGTGGGTTGCACAACGTGACGGAGTTGTTAGAGATTCACATAGATTAGCTGACGGACAAAGAGTTCAAAAGAATGGATTTTTTAACGTAGGTGGGTATAATATGTTATATCCAGCAGATAGTTCTGGTGGTGCGCCTGCAGGCGAAATAATTAACTGCAGGTGTAGTTTAATCTATCATGAGGTGTTATGAGTAAAAGTAAAGAATTTAAAAACATAAACCCAATACTCGATATTGATGTAGAGGGTAAAGTAGAGGCAGTATTTTCAGTTTTCAATACTGTTGATTCAGACGGCGATGTAGTTTTACCTAATTCTATAAAGTCAGGTTTTGGCGAAAAAGGTGTAGCTATGGTATGGGGTCATGACTGGAAAGATGTTATTGGTCGTGGCGAAATTGTACAAGATGACGACAAAGCAACTTTCAAAGGTGAATTTATTATGGACACCGAAAGAGGTCGTGAGGCTTATAACACAGTTAAAGCAATGGGCGATTTACAACAATGGTCGTTTGGTTATGAAGTTGTTGATTCAGAAAAAGGCAGCTTTCAAAAAGACGGACTAGAAACACAAGATGTTAGATTTTTAAAAGATTTAAGAGTATGGGAAGTTTCGCCTGTTCTTGTTGGTGCTAATCAAGAAACTTATACATTAGCAGTCAAAGAAGATACAGAAGATATAGAAATAAAAGAAGAAGAAACTGAAGATACTGGAAAAAGATTTACTGAAGAAATTGAAGAGGCCCTTAGTGCCTTAGTTTCAGTAACACAAAGGGCAAAGGAGCTAACTGCCTTACGCCTGCAAAAAGACAAAATGCTATCAGAACAGGCTTATAAAAGTCTATCTTCATTAGCAGATGAAATACAGGACATCTATAACGATATAGATCAAATGTTAGAAACTGCGAACCCTCAACAAGAATTGGAAGAGGACAATGAGGTGGAAGTTGCTGATACTATTAAAGAAACAATACGAATATTGACAGAAACTGTTGATATTTAGAAACAGGAAGAAGATATGTCAGATATTAAAAATATGGAACAAGAACTTCTTGAATTAAGAGAGGGTACTTTAAAAGAGTTTAATGATGTAGACCCAAAGCACATGGACGCTCAAAAGCTCGAAGAATGGACCAATCGTAATGAGAGGATGTCAGAACTAGTTGAAGACATCAAAGTTGCCAAAAAATTTCAAGCTGAAAAAGAGGCAATGGAAAAAGGTGTAGAGGAAAGCCAAAAGGTCGAATCTAAAAGCATACACGGTGAAACTAAAGAAGAGGCTAAAGGTTTAGGCGATTCTTTAATGGAATCTAAAGCATACAACGCCTTTATGAACGAGGGACAAAAAGGTATCACTTCTGAATTGAAGTTTGATCCAAGATATGAGTTTAAAACAACTCTTACA
>TARA_R100000773_G_scaffold14845_1_pt1 | contig 17386 bp, 27 predicted proteins | sample TARA_R100000773 | Tara Oceans TARA_R100000773 (sample SAMEA2623365) | marine metagenome | biome: marine biome (ENVO:00000447); feature: surface water layer (ENVO:00002042); material: "saline water (ENVO:00002010), including plankton (ENVO:xxxxxxxx)" | depth 5 m | reverse complement strand
TCAGCTATACCAAGCAACATTGCATTGTTGGCTTGCTCCATTATAGTCATACGGTCTGCTGTACCATTTAGAGCCCTGTCTAGTTTTTGGAATGTGTTTTCTGAAAATCCAGCTTCTTTTCTTAGATTATTAAATGCGTTTTCTACACCTTCTAATTGACCTGCAAGTCTTACAGATTCTACTGCTGCCGAAAAACCTTTATAAGCAGCTGCTGTGGTTGCTAAACCACCTGCCATTGCTCTTAAACTACCTGTTAGACCTTTTACTTTTTTATCTGTATTTCCAAAGCCAATAGCCTTAGCTATGATTTCATATATGGTTCTGTTAGCCATTAATCTCCTTTTAGCCTATATTGTAACATTTCTTCATGAATTACCATAAACTCATCTACTATGTCTGCTGGGGTTTCTTGCAATGATGGATAAGGGGGACAGTTAAACTCTTTACAGAATTGATATTCTCTAATTCTTATTTGACACTCTGGGTCAATAAGTTTACTCATATCTGCAAACATCGTGCTCTGTTCGTATAAAGCTAATCCCACTTTTGTAAATCCTCTTTTATTACAGTCATTGTAACACTCAAACATGATCCTATGCACATCATCAATGTCACCTAAAGTTACTTTTTTCCCAGTGCAAGGATTAATTGCATCGTAAGGAAACTGTTTAAAATATGGGTTTTCTGCTATCCCTTGTAAAGAAATTTGTACGTTAAGACGTAAGACTATTTCTTCAATTTTTTTTTATTCACCACAAAGTAACATTCTTTAGCAATCATAATGATTTCAATGTCAGTAAATTCGTTTAGTTCTTCTTCCGTAAAATTAGAGCCAACCAAACAACATTCTGCAAAAGACAACCAATCTAATGGCTCAGATAGCTCTGCTTTGTGGTATAAATTGTTAAATTTACCCCTATCACGCAAGTTTAACTCTTTTACGTCTACTTCTATGCTTTGCTTGTTTTCGCCTTTAATTTTAACCATTTTAGTTACCCTTTAGTTTACCAAGCTGATTGAGACTCACCACTAAATACTGACATTTGCAGTGCTTCGTTTGTATCACTAGAGCCTGTTGAAACACCTTCAAAAGCCAATGAGTGAAAGATTCCATTTTCAGATATGTCTTGTGATGGGTCTCCTGTGTATTGAACATTCATTGCGATGTTTGCTTCTCCAATCGATGACACTGTTCCATCACCAATATTAATTGCTATTGCTAGAGTGTCTCCATCAAGGAAGTCTTGCACTACATTTTCGCCTGCTCCATAATCTACGTTAGCATCGTACTTAACAGTCATGTTACCTGTTACTGCATACTCTGGTATAGAGTAGGCTTCTGCGTCACCATTAGAGTTAAATCCAACTCTATTTACTCCGTTTGATATAGTTACGTCAAAACTCTTAAGAACTATATCCATATTTGCTCCATCAACTGTTAGCGTCTTTGTAGACATGTCAGCTATATTGTAGTAGCCTGCTGTTTCAGGAGCTAAAAAAGTGCCATCAAATGTTTGTTCTAAAACTGTTCCTGTCGAAACTGGATTAGAAAAACCAGAATAGTAGTTGCCACTCATATTCATAAAGCCACCATTTGTCCCAAAATCTAAAGACAATGTCAAGTCTGAACACATTACACCAGTCAGCTTTATTCCTTCACCAGCCTTTGGATAGTATGCTAGATTAACAGTATGTGGTATGTTGTTTGAAATAGAGCCACCTATGCTAGAAATATTGGCACCCTGTCCACCTATCTCTGTTAGATGCACATAACTTCCAGACTCACTATGCTCTTGTGAAACCAGTGCTAAATGCTGTGCTAAAAGTTTAGGTGTAGCAATCATGTCAAATGGCATGGTAACTGTTCCACCTCTAGTGTTTAAAATAGTGTCACTTGAATTTTTAACCAAGCCCCTTCCTGATAACAATCTTGACTCTCTAGTCACATTAAAAGTTGGTTTTGTTGGTTGCACAATAGGAAGTTGTCTATATGCTGTCCCATCATTTCCTGCACTATCTAATCCTACCCCAAAAGAAGTCTCTCCTTTAATGCCAACCTTAACGTCACTTATGGGAACTATTGTTGTATCTATAGCCATTACTTATCTCCTTTTTTCTTTTTTTCTATTAATGTTACCAATCCCATAGACTGCATCTGTAATGCAACTTCTTTCGGCAACGCTATTGATTTCCCACTTTTTAAATCATCAAACTCTTTTGACGTGCAAGGCATACCAATATAATTAAATTTTACTAGTTTATCTGTTAATGGTTTTACGTTCATTTTTGCTCCTATGCTACATTTCCTAAATGTTTACAATTAAAAGTCATGGTCACTACATACTTTTCTTCTTCTTCCTCTGTGTTATATTCAGATGTTTCTATTCTACAGTCATATGCTTTTGATCCATCAGATAAAGTGAGTACAATGTTATCATGGATAAGTGCTTCTATCCTAGCTACTACTCTCATTACATTCTCAAGTTTTACCTTTTCTATGTCTTTTGTGTTGCTATAATATAACATATTAAGTGCATATTCTCTAGTCTCTGAAAAAGTTGCGTACTCTAATAGTGTATCGCTTACTGGCTGTAGTTTTAAATACTGACTACTCACGTTCTTTGTTTCGTGTGCTACATATGCAGGCAATGTGTTGCCAAACTCAGTACGTATTATGTTCAACAAAGCGTCCATTATGTTTTTAAAATTATTAATAGGAGTTATTGGCATTAGTACCCATACCCTCTTCTAGTTAGATTTATTGCTGTGGTTTGTGCATTAGATATTTCTCTTTCTGCACTTGTCACTTCTATCTCCCATATATCTCCATCTGTCATTGACGCACCTTGAAATCTAACAAGCAGTCCACCCATACCTTGTAATGTTTGTAGTCCACCTGTGACAATTTTTTCAGCCGATTCAGCACCAAACAATTTATTATCAGCGTAATAATGTACTTTTGCTTTAGCTACGCCGTATGCACCCGACACTGTACATTCTATTTTAAGTAAATCATATTTTTCGCCTACATACACACCAGCAACTTCTACAATGTCCATACTACCTGAGACAGATTTATAGGTCACTCTACCTTGTTTATCTTTTGCGTCTACTTCGTATGACAGTTTAAACTCACCAGCATTTAGCCTATCAGCTATACCTGTTCTTTCTGGGTTAGTGACTTGTGAATAATAATAATCAGCTTCTTCTGTTTGATTCTCTGCTCTTAATATATTTGCTACGCATAAATAGCAAGTCATCTTGATTACGATTGCATCATATTCTTTTGCTTGTGACACAGACACTGTATTTTCATCTATTTGAGTAATTTTTGGCAATGGGGTAGCATATCTACCATCAAGCAAATTATTTAGCTCCATTGACGCATTTACTAGCATTTGGTCAAAATAGGTAGCATTGTCAATACCACCTTCAATGAGTAAGTCTATTGGATTTGCTGTATCTATAAAAACTTCAACAGAATCATTTCCAGAAGAATATCTAAACTCATAATTTGCATTAGGATCATCTGTTACTGCTGTCCCTTCTATACCATCAAAAAACAAATTAGTAATTAATCCAGTATTATATGCCTTGTAAAAATTACTTGTCCCCGTTGTTTCCCAGCCTAGTATTTGTCTTTTAGCATCATATTGGGAGAAGTTAGGATAATACATTTCTAAATCACTTTGGCTTGCATATTTAAAATCAGTTGCCATTTATCTCCTCTTCCTTTTAGTAATTGGCTTTCTTTTCATTTTACGAACTTTTTTCTTTCCTTTTTTCATCTTTTTTTTACCACCGTAATGATATGGCATATCTACCTCCTAGTAGGTTGTCACTGTTAATTTTGCTTCACACTTTTGTTGTGTTGTATTTCCAAGAACTTGTCTTAATGCGTTAGTTCTACCAGACGCAGTTCCGTCTAGTTTACCACTAAATGGGCTTGTGTGTAATGCACTAAATTTGTACTCTGCGTTGGGGCGTTCTGGAATTGTAAAAAAATGAGCACCTGTCTCATAGTTTATTTCGCCTACTTTTCTTTCGTTCTTCCATATCAAGTTACCATTACCATCATCTCTTATAAATATTTCTTTGTAAGTTGTTCCGTGAGTCACTGGGTCATACACTACATCGGTTTCCATTCTAGCGTCCTCATGAACAACTGCTGTCACAGCTGGTATTCTTCCTACACCGAATGGTGTTGTCTCTCCAGCACTTGGAGCAGCTATAAGTATCGCTGATGTTGATAAAAATGAACCACTTCTAAATACTATGTCTCCATTTTCTAAACCAACAGTTACTCTTTCATTTAATATATTAGAGCCATTAGTATAATAATACGTATCTAGTGCATCTTGTATTTTTTGTATGACACCATCTGAACCTCCAAACTTAGTGTTAGTTGAAGTTGTGAACTTCATAAAATCTGATGTTAGATTACCAGAGCCATCAACAGTAATGTCAAATCCATACTCGGTTGAAGCAACTAAACCTGTTTCGCCATCTGGTGTAGCTCCACCATTGATTGGTATTGTTGCTGTGCCTTGTGTGTAAAACTGAAAAGCTATACTGCCAGCTACAATTCCAGATTGTCCACTGTCTGCTCTTCCTTTGCCATAAAAGTTGCTACTTTTGTATCTACCTAGTGAGTCTGTCTGAGCCACACTATATCTAGCTAAAGAGTGATAGTGATTATGAAAAGCAAAATCTATAGCAGGTGTACCAGAATGAGTGGCTGGGTCTGTACCTGCAACTCCTCTTTTAACAACAATATGATTGTCTGCTAATACAGCCGTTGATGGATTATCACCAAAAACACCCAAAACTTCCATAATTTCATCGTCTACCCTAATTAAATCACCAACTTTAAAACTTAACTCTCCATTATTTGGCTCAAAAACTACTGGGTCAGTTGTATTGTTCAACTCACCACTAGTTACCGTGTTGCCTGTAGTTGCTTTCATTGTATGGTGTGGACTTTCTGTGTTTATTGATGTTCCATCAAAATATTCTACTGAATCTGTTAATATTCCTTTTGTGGTAGGCAGAGACACTTCTTCGTTTGGATTTAGTAAAAACTGAAGAAACTCTGTTCCGTGCACAGTCCCAGCTGCTTCGTATTTGTTGAAAGCAAATATAGCTAAAGCTGAAACATAGCCATCATTTTTAACTTTAACCATAGATATGGGAGCTTCTTTAGAAGCTGTATTGCTTGCAGTTGCATCTAAATCTAGTAACAAGTCAGGAGTATCTGTGCTATATGTAATGCTTTTTCTAATAGTGGATATTGGTTTTTTTACTCTATCACCACCATTCCCATATCTGTTATAAGGTTGCTGTTTTGATTTTTTCATTGTCATGTCTTACTCCTAAGTTAAATGGTATTTGATTTGTATGCTCAAACTATAGTCACTATTGATTGAGTCTGATTTAAAAAAAGCAAGAACAACCTTGCCTGCCGTTACAGCTGAACTTGACACAGTCCATGATGAAAGATATGCTTGCTCGCTTCCTGCATTAGTTACATCTGAATTATTTGCCAAAACTGTTCCATTAGATAGTGCAGATGTAGAGCCACTAGTAAAATCAAAACTCATCAAGTGCATACGTGTAGTATCTCCTGTTGCTGTATCAGCACCCTCAATAGACTTTATGGCATCTATAGAAATATTATCGTGTATATACCACATACAAGGCACTAAATCGCTTGCTCTAGTGGCGTTTCCTTCTGCTGTTGTAAAAGTAGTAGCAGGATCGGTGCTTGTACCAAATGCTGGTGGATTTGATGAATCACCAAAATTCGCACACGAAAAAGGAATCGCATGATGTGTATCATCTGCAAAACTAGCTGATTCTGAATTTACAATACTAAATGTTGCATACTGTGTATTGACATTGTTTCCAGAAGCTGTTACTATTTCATTTGTTGTATCTACCACAAAAACATCTGTCCCATCTACTTTTCTAACTTTTAAAGAGCTTGTCGTATTGTCATTTATTGGCGATACAAGTAACTGGTCATCTGAAATATGTAGACAAGAACCGTTACCATCTCCATCTTTAATTTGTTTTGAGCTGCTAGTTATTCCATTATTAGAGTTATCTAATTGCAATAAATCTTTGTAAAAGTTGCTAGCTGGTTTTGATTTTATACTCATCTCTCCCCTTCATTAACCTGTGTATATAGTTGTAGGCAATGCAGTTGCTTTTATTATAAATGGAGAGTAGCTTACACCATGGCTAGACCTTACTCCATATCTAATATTTGCAGTTTTTGTAGAACCTGCTGTAGAAAATCCCACATAAAAAGTATTGCTTGACCCTATTGCTGCTAATTCACTTGCACTTAAAACCCATTTTATAGTCAATACATCATCGTCTGACTCATCATCACTTAAATAGATTCCACCAAAATCATACTCAAATTGAACGCCGATAGAATTATATGTGTCGCTATCACTAAGACCTACATCAATATTTGTATCTGTGCTACTTACATCTATAAAACAGCTTAATTCTATTTCAACATATTCACTAGGTGGTGTTTTAAAAGATATTTGATGCGTGCTATCTTCAACTGTCATGCTGTTTTGTATTTCAAAACTACTTGTCCCTCCTGTAGGGTGTAAGTATGTATAGCCTAATATCATACCTGCATACGCACTATTGGCTGAACTAAATTCTGTACCTGCTTTTTTTGCGACAAAGTTACCACTGTGGGAATCAAGTTCAATACTTGCTCCTGAATCAACCACAAAGTCATCTGCTATAATTTTATCTAAACTGCTTATTGTAAGGTCGCCACTAGAGTATGTTACATCTGATAAATCATTTAAAGCACTAGCCCCACCTGCTCCCAAAGTACCAGCAGAGCTGATCACGTCACCTGCAACCGTCAAATTTCCATCAGCGTCAATATTACCACCAACTTCTAAATTATTTTCAACTTTCACGTTATTGTCTGCAAGCTGCAACCCTGTTACGTCTTCTCCTATCTTAACAGGTTTCATGTCTCTTGCTAGTGGATTGTCTAATTTTAGATGCCTTTCTAAGTTTTCTTCGTTAGCTACTTTTCTATTATTACTAGAACCGTAAGCCACTAATCTTTGCCCCACTTGTATTCACTTGCTATGTTTTTCTTGTTCTTTAGCATCTTATGTATTTCATGTTGTGCTTTTTCAATCTCGCCTATTCTTTTTTCTAATTCGTTGTTTTTTATATTTGTTGCCCTGATCTCAGGCATTACTGCCTTCCAAACGTGTTTCAGTAAGAAAGGCAGAACCTGCTTAACTAATTTATTTATTATCACTTCTCAAGCCTTTAATGAATCCACGCACCAAAGACCCAAATACGTTGTCCACAAGGTCTATAAAGTATGGCTCTATTGTCTTGTTCCATACTCCTTTTGTGACGCTCCATTTACCTAGACCAAGTGTCATTACCTTGCCTAGACTTTCAAATGTGGTTTCTACTACACTGCAAATACTTTCGTTTGGTATCTTTTTTAATACCCATAATACTATTGCTGATGCTCCTCCACCAACTAAAATTCCTGAGTTACCTGTTACTGCTCCTAATATATTCTCTAACATATTGTCTCCTCTTTAAAAATGTTTGTCTTGTTTACGCATGAACTTCTCTTTAAGTCCATTGCCACTCATGCTAGCTAGTATTTCTACAATCGCTCTATAGCTAGCTTTTATTTCTGATTGTTTAATTTCTACTTTCTTTGAGTTGTCTATTAACTTAATGACAATCCCTTCTAATCTTGTAAATGATTCTCTAAGCTCTGTTTGTAGCTCGTTTGTAATCCAATCATTTTGCGTTTTAACATAGTAAGCCAAAGCCACCAAGCCTACTAAGCTAACGCCATACTCTTTAATTAGTTCAAATATATCCATCTACACTACTACCTCAAATATTGTCTTTTGTTTTCTTGTCTTGCCGTGTGACTTTGCATTGTATGCTTCAAGTGATGAATCTATGTCATACCCTTGGCAATCTACGTTTTGCAAGTCCACCTTAATCCCGTCCCTGTTCCCATTGCTATAAAACACGTAGCAGTTTTGACTAGCCCTACCATTGAGATTAAGTGCTTTCTCTGCATAGTCGTTAGCACCTACCAGTGATGACGACCTTCCAAAGTTATCTCCGACCCTTGCACTGTGAACGTGTCCGAAAATAACATAATCTATTTTTACGCCCTTCAAAGAATATCTGCCAACAATCTGATTTATACTTGTTTCTAGCTTTCCTCTTATTGAGCCATGACCGTGCATCATCAGTAAATTTTGCCCTGCAACATTTATAACAAGCTCTGATGGGTCACCATGCACAAACTCTATGTCACTATCTTTAAATAAATATCTTAGGCATTGAAATATAGTATAGTCATAATTGTCTGTAGCTACTATATTGCTCCAACCCATTTCTTTATTTGCTCTGCCTTCGTTTCCTACTATAGATGCAACAGTTACGTTATAGTCTTTGTTCATGTCCAATATTGCTTGCTGTAGTATATCCACCCCAAGAAATGTTGCTTTAGCCCTGTTTGTAGCTTGATTTAAAAGTTCATCTAAGCGTCTATCGCTATTCATCATGTCGCCAGTCAAAGCGACAACTACATTGCTCACATTGGCTGTTTTGAAGTACAATTTAGCCCTATTTACAAAGTATTGGATCCTAGCTGACGCAACCTTAAAATCATATTTATTGTTTTCTAAATTCACCAATTCGTTGAAGTGGACATCTGAAAACTGTATAACACCTACAGCCTTATTATTGACTTTGTGTTTAGTTGTTGTGCAACTTAATTTATTATTTTCAAAAAGCGTAATTAATTCTTTACTGTATTCTTCAATGGCATTTTCTATTCTAGCGTGCTCACGAAATGCCTTGTTATGTATTCTGTTTTTGTCTTGTGCTCTCTGTTTCTGTTTTGAGAGCCTAACATTCTCTCTTACTATGTCTAAATCTGCATCGCAAATAGGGTAAATGGTTTTACTTCTACAGCTTTTACATAAATAGCGTTGCCTTCCATGTCTGTCTTTGCCCTCTCTTGTCATGCCTATGTGGTAACAATTTGGACAAACTAATTTGCTAGGGTTTATGTCTAGCACAGACCCCCTCTCATTTTAAGAAAGCGACTTTATAACGTCACTAAGTTTTTTAGCTCTGTTTGGTGTTTGCCTTGCCCATTTAGAATCCAACATCTCTTTTGATGCCATCTTATATTCAAAGTTCTCTAAATATGCTAAGGTCTTCTTAAATTTTGACACTCCTGTTATACCTAGTTGATAGCACATCTCATATATAACGTCTTGTGCTTGCTCAGGTAGGTCTTTAAGGAAAGAAAATCGACGGTTAGTGTCCTCTACTAACTTTTCTAGTTTCCTGCGTAGAATCATCTCTGCTATATCTTCGTCTATAACCAAATCCTTTATAGCGAAGCCGTAACCTATTGTATCTATGCCAAGAGTGTCCTTGTATACTCTGTCTCTAAATCCTTCTGACAGCTTTACTGCTTCTATTAACGTGCTCGTCATTATTTCTTTTGTATGTGCAATACTAGTTGTATGTCATTTGTATTCGTAAATGTTGGACTTCCACTAGCTAAAACAGCTGATACGTAAACACTTGTGCTATCATCTGCTGCTTGTAACAACATAGGGTCTACTGATTCGCCTGCTCCTGACAATGACTGTAATTCAGCAGGTTTTACATTATCTATATCATCTACCGTAGATTGGTTGTCAAATTTTAAAGCACCAATAAAACCCGTAGTCCTAAAATCTGCATCAGTAATGCCTGCTGTTGCGTGTTTCGTTCCAATAGCAGGTGTGCTTTTTTCAGTAAAAATTATATCTGCTGTAAATGTGTCTCGGTCATAATCAATTAAAAATGCTTTTATTAGTTTACAACAACCACCATTACCTAGAACTGCATTTGGTATTTCTGTTGGCTCAAACAAAACATCGCCATCAGCGTAGGCTTCGCCTGCTGTTAATGTTGGCGTTACTGTTATAATACTATAAGGACTTGCTGTGTTTGCCATAATTAAATCTCCTCTACAGTGTAGCCCTTAGCTTCATATACTTTAACATAATCTCCTAAATTGTCTCTATATATGACGGCACCTGTATTTGTAGTTATTTTGTACTTTATGTCTTTTGAAACCTCTACCTTCTTAGTTTCTTTTTTCTTTACTTTTTTCTTTGATTCAGCCATGACAGCTCCTTATTTAATTATATTACCATTTTTATCAAAACTTATACCACCAAACATGCCTATGTTGTCTGCACCTTTGCCTTTTTTATTTCTTTCGATCCTATCACCAACTTCTTGTATGTAATCCATGTATTTAATTTTTTGACCTTTATAGTAGGCTTGCTGACCCTTATCCCTATCTTTTTCTAATTTTAAATTATTAGATGGGTCTAGTTGCACTCCAAGTTGTTTATTATTTAGATTTCCTATATCTTTTGCCATAGTATAATTGTGGGGCAGTTGCCTACCCCACAATCCTTATCTATTATGATATTTCAGTGTGAACTTCAACACCATGTGCATTAACAAGTATGTCTTTCGCATAGTATGCGTTAGCTACTAATACTGTCTTTGCTTGTACTTCTTCTCTTTCAGTTGCCATTTGCATGAAGTTTCCACCACCAAAGTCGATAAATCCAACTCCTAGTGCTGTCTTTGCAAAAATAGCACCTTTCTTAATGGTTGCGTCTGCACCATCTGGGACTGATGTGCTTGTATAGAAGTCTATACCTGCAATATTAGTCACAAGACCTCTGCCAATAAATTGATCTGCAACTCCACCTGAACCAGCAAGTCCATTAAATGCTGCGTTACTTGTAGCAACAGAGCTTGAACCAAATTCGTTAGACAAACCAAAAGAGCCAAACATTTGCTGTGGGTGTAGCACTGCTGAGTAAGGTCTTGGAGCGTCATTTGCTTCTAATTTAGCCAATCCGTCCATGATGTCTAAAAACCTTAGCCCTTCTGTTGATACTCCAACTGCGTTTGTAAAGCTGTCAAAGTGACCACACACTTCCAAGTCAAACTTCTTTGCAATGTCGTTACCAAGCTGTGCAGCTGCGTTTACTAATAGAGCGTCATCATGTCCATGAGCAACTAAGTCAGTCACTTCAGCTCTGATAGCTCTTCTTAGAACCTCAACACTAACAGCTGTTGTTTCAATGTCTGTTAGGTTTGCATCTGTAACCTCAGCTCCAGCTGCCATTTCTTTTACACCAAATGTTCCGTCTGACGCATCATGCTTAGTGTAAATTGGGAACTTAACTGTGCTGGTTCCAGCTGGTGCAGCTGCCATTGTAACCAATGGAGCCATTACATTTGCCTTGTTAAATTGAACAAGAGCAGCTGCTATTTCAATGCCTAGTCCACCTGTAGCTACATCTGTATCTGTAACCTCAGCACTCTGAGCCTTGAGATGTGTACCAGCATAACCGTTTTGCGACCACGCTTGTAGATTGTTTAATAATTTTACCATTTCATTCTCCTAGAATTATTTACGCTTGCCCCAGTTATACCCATTTACATTGTCATTAAGGTACTTGTCGCACCCTGCTGGGTCTTTCTGTGCAAACTCTGTGATACTATTATAACCACCAAATTCTCCTGCTCCTTTTGACTTATTGGCAGGTCTTTGATTTGGTGTATTAACCGTGTTTGTCTGCGTAACCCTATTTGCAAACATTTCCAACTTATTAAGCGATAGCCCTTCTGCTATAGCTTTGTCATCATCATTTGTAATTCTTTCCATGATTGATGCTCTTTTGTTGGTTTTGTATTCACCCCAAGCATCAGAATTAGCTTTCCAACTATTTGCTTGCTCATTAAGAGAATCATATTTCTTAAGTTGCTCTTCATACATGGTTTTGTATTCACCTTGTTTTGCTAGCTGTTCTGCTCTTTCGCTTTCACGTTCCTTTTCAATGTTAGCTAATTTTTCAGCTAATTTGTTTTTCTGTGCATTAACTTCATTGAATCTGCTTTGTGGTATCATGTTTTCATTTGTTTGAACTTGTGTGTCCTCATTTTTTGCGTTGTTTTGTTCAACGATGGGTGTTTCGTTTTGTTCTGACATTTGTACCTCTTTTGTGAGTTATTTAACAAAATCGTTATACATATATTAAAACATTAAAGTCAATAAAAAAAATATTTATTTTGAAAAAGGGAAACGTCTTGTTTCTGATTTTGGCAATTTTCTTTCTATTTCTTTTATTACTTCTCTATCTATAATCTTTATTGTGCTTTTAGGCAGTGGATTTCTTTGACTAGTTAGCACCCTACCCATACTAGCTAAATGATTTATTTTTTCGCCATGTACAGCAAATCTTATTTTTGCCATAGTTTTTGTTCCAACAGCCTTTGCATCATTTTTTAAATCACCACTTAATACTGGTGCTGTTGAACTTTTAAATGCTGGGTCTTGTCTTTGCAATATCCCCATTTTTTTTGCTTCTCCATAACTCAAGCCCTCTTTGGGTATATTTGGTCTTTGATTTTTTCTTGCTAGTATAGAAGCCCATTTTGTTTTGTTTCTTGAATAAGATTTAAATTTTTTACCTGTTACGTCTAATGCTTTTTTAAAAATATGATTTTCATAATCTCTACGCATTTTGTTAGCTAATGATTGAAAAAAGTTTTTATCTAACATTCTTACTCTTTTCTGATGCTTCTACTGGGAACCATTGGTGTCTACAATTATATCCACCTCTATTGACAAACACATCTGCACCAAACTCTCTTTTAATTTCATCTCTTGTCATCTCACCTGCTTCATAAAGTCTTCTGCACACAGGTCTAGTTCTATCATCTTGTGCCCCTACATACCTAAATTTAGTAGCTACAGGGCTTGTATCTATCATGATCTTTCCAACTGATGCACTATAGTCGTTTAAACCTGTTGTCACTAAAGTCCTCATCTGTCTATTAGAAAGACCTGCTTGTTGCTGTATTGCTTGCAATATGCCTGCTTCTGCCGATTCTCCAATTACGCCTTTGATTATTTCATTTTTTAAAACACCTGACATGTTTCCTATACTTTCTGCAAAACTAGATGTGCTAAAATTAGTCACAGCTTGCAAGGTTTCCTCTGTAATCTCTCCAAATAACGTCATATCGCCAAGAATTTGTGTATGTGCTGCTGTATATCCAGTGAGTATATTTTGTGCTTTAGTTAATACAAGTTGCTCAATATTTATTTGTTCCATAGCAAATAAAAACTCATCAATGTTTCTAAATCGTCTGTCTTTGGATAGTTTGAGCAAATCTCTAACCATTTCTGTTTGTAATTGCTCTACTTGACTTGCTATTTTTTCTGCTACACTATCTATGTAGTTTTGATTAGCCATTTAGTAAATCCGTAACAGATTTTCTTGATTGCCAAAATTTACATGACCAGTATCTTGCTTTTGTTTTGTCTGTAGGTTTGTTAGTATCGCACCTATGTCTTGCTCTAAAACTACGCCTTCTATCATCACTAAATCTTTTAATAGTTAAGTTGGGGTCGCCAAACATTACTTTTTTGACTTTGTCTCCATCTTTCACATAAACTTTAAATTTCTTGCGTCCATACCCTGCTTCGCCTTTTTGTATTCTGCTTGGCTTGTCTAGCCGTACTGATTTACCTTGATATTCTGCCACTACCTTCTCCTCATTTTTTTGACTGTAGATTTAGAATATTTAGCCCTAGTTTTGCCAGCTCTAGTTGCAGTTCTTTTTTTTCTATTTTCGTACGCTTTTTGACCTTTAGTTAGTTTAGCCCTAACAGATTTTGGCAAGTATCTACCTCTTTTGCTTTTTGGTTTTTTCTTGTCGCTTTTTGATATGTACCCCCAGTCTTCAGAAGTCCATCTTTTAAGCGACCTTTGTGACTTTTTTAATGCCATTATTTGTATCCCCCACCTCTTGCTTTATACATGCGAGCAAGCATCTGAGCCTTCCTAGCTGACCATTGACCTGCCCTGCCCCCTTTTGAGCCTGCTTTGATTCTTTGAAATAATCTTTTACGCATAGTTGGCTTTGTGTAATTACCTGCTTTGTTTACTGTGCTTTTACGTCTTTTTTTTCTAGCCATTATCTACCCACACTTTTCATTGCTTGTTTGTGTGATTGGGTAAAAGTTTTACCTCTTTTCATTGCTCTAACCATAGAACGTAAATGCTTTGCAGTGTGATGTGTTTTGTGTCTACGCATAGCCGTCTTTTGTCTTTTTGTAAGACCTGCCATGCTAACTCCTTTTACATAATCTGTTTTAGGCATAATATCTCCTATTGCACTGGTCTTGTTAATGCTTGCAGTAGACTATCTTGTGGTGTCTCTTCATCTGGTTCTGCCATGTCTTGCTCGCTTCTTTCAAATAAATAATCTTGAGCAGTCTCTCTGTCTGGGAATCTGTCTGGGTCTTTTTGCATTAATATATCTGCTGAGTCTATTAATCCCTTTGACATCTCCCAATCCCATTTCTTTATCTGCTCTTCTGACGATAGTATTTCCATAGATTCTTCATAGTCTACTTTTAAAAGCTCACCAGTGTTTACATTCATTTCTACGCCTAAGATAATAGATTCAAGCTCAAATAATCTCTGTTCTACTTCTTTCCATCTAATTACATCTGATATTCTTGCGTCTTGTAGCTCGGTGTTTCTTAGCTTTAATGCTACACCTGACATCGCTGTTGTCCCTTCTACAAAAGCAGTATTCAAATGATAGTTTTGTGCAAGTAATTTGTAGCTATGTTCAATGGAGCTAGCTAACGCTTCTACTGTATTTGGTGGAGATACAATGTTCATAACACCGTCCACGCCAAGAAAGCTAATTTTATCTTGTCCTACTTCAAGCGTGTCTTTTTCTACTTGACTACCATTTACATACATATATCCAAACGACTGGAACATTGTATTAGCGTTTGAATTTGTTTCAGATACATTCACTTCTAAATTGGTCATTATAACGTCCATTGCTGGTCTTGTATCAAGATAACTATATTCAGGTCGTCCATTTTTAAAACACTCTATGAATGGGAGCACACCATAGGGATTTATATGTTCTGGATTGTCTGGATCTTCTTGTATTGTACCATTGTTGTCATAGATAAAAGTATTTTCTGCGTCCCAGTACACATGTAGCTCTGGCTCTTCGTCCATAACAGATGCCTTCATAGCTAATGGATATGTTATAGAAATAGGACGCAATGGGTCATCACCAAACTGTGCTTCAAAGTCCATGATAATATCATAGTCTAACATACCATCTCTAAATGTTGGTTTGATAAGTATGTGCTCTAGTAGATTCGTCATTCGCTCTGCACGTTGCAATTTAAAATCTTTATTTCTAAGCATCATCGGGAAGTTTTCATTGCTAAACTCTCTGATAGGTGGTTTCATATACACAAGACTTATTCTGTCTATAATTCTTTTTGTTATATTTACACAGCTGATAGGTACTTTTTCAAGCAAAGAACGGCTAAAATAGTCCCTAGTGTATTCCATGGTCTCGCCATTATAATAATCTCTAGCCATCAAACGTGCGTCTCTCCATGCGTTTTTTGCGTTCTGTTGTGCATCATAGCGACTTTGTCTTATTAGCGTTTTTCCTATGTTTGGTATCATCTTTCTATTGCTCCTAATGTTGGGCGAACGATGGGACATTCCCATGAAATAAGGTAACCTAGTGCATCACTTGCGTGCGTAAGGTCTACATTTATTGTCTTATTAATCTCCCTACTGCCTTTTTTGTTGGTAACTTTTGTCAAGTCCTCTATTAATCTACTACATCTTGGACTTATAAATAGCTTTCCCTCCAACTTATGATTGCATAACATTCGGTTCACAGCATTGACTCTGTCAATCACTAATGGATTAGTTTTTCTTAATTTTACTTGAAATCCATTTCTTTTAATAATATCTAAATCTGAATGAGTGCTACTTGTTCCTCTTTGCATAGAACTAGCATCAGGATAGAAAATGTGTTGGCTGTTTGGATACCTGCTCCTAATAGTGTCACACATACGCTGTGTCATTAAATCTCCAGCTCCCTGATGATGTAAAACGATTTCGTCAAACACTTGCACTTCGGTTTTGTTGCTGTTGATGTGTGCCAGTATCGCAATGAATGGGGAAACGTTGAAGTCGATTCCCACAAGGACTGGCTTGCTTCTGTCATATTCACATTCTTTGACATTCCTGCTCCTCTCAAACATGTATGTGCTGTCTTGCTGTATGTTTACAAATTCACCATCACGATACGCTTTTAACATGCGTGCGTCATAGTTTGTTTCTAATAAATCTACATAACCATCAGGCAAAAATGGATTGTCAGTTGTTTTGCCATGCACTAGATGTGTATGTTTGTTGGCTTTTTCTACTGCAACGTGATGCAAAAAATGAAATCCTTCAGGTGTAGAAACTATAAATAGTTCTGCATCGTCAGATCCTCTAAGTCTACCTATTGCCTTTTTGTATGCGATTTCACAGTTCTTCCAAGACTCTAGGTCAAATTCATCTATCCCCACCCAATTTAAATTTGCTCCTATCAAGCGTTGAGGTGTTTGCAACTGGTATATTTTAATCGTTCCAAATATTGTTTTAAATCTATGTTTTTGGACATTGTAGTCATACTTGATACCCTTCTTCTCTAGTATCTGTTTCATAGGCTCTACAAATAGCTCTTCTGCAAGAGAAAATGTGGGGTACACCACCCAACCATTACTAAGACCTTCTTGGTTTTTCTTTGTCACGTGGTTTAAAAGACATTTATGAAGAAACACGTGCGTCTTACCACTTCCCATTCCCCCACATAAAAAATTCAATTTTTTTTCTGGATTTCTTTTTTGTATCGTCAGAAAGTCCCACTGGTGTGGCAAGTAGTCTTCTTTGTAAAGATGTAGGCTCCTAGATGCCATGTAGCTCTACATCGTCAAATGGTTTTTGAACTTCTACCTCTTGCTTTTCTACATATCCACGCTTCTTGCCTTTAGTCTTTAAAAAGAATATAATTGATGTATTATCATTGTCTTCTATATTCTCCATCAACTTAGACTCTGCAAGGTCTATCAATGATTCTTGAGTGTCTTCTGCTTTTTGTTTAAACTCATCATCTTTTTCAATCCACTGATAATATGTCCTCCTACCAATGTTTGCAGCAGTGCACGCTTCAGATATATTCCCTCTCTTATTTTTTAGTGCAATAAGAAAATCTGTCTTCTTTTTATCTGTTTTCTGTGCTTTTTGTGCATTGCTCATAGCGTAATTTATAATATTTTTTCTTTGATTTCTAATTATTTCTTTGTATACAACATTTTTATGTACACATAGTCTTCTTCTCCATACAGCTTTTCTGATGATAA
>TARA_R100000773_G_scaffold35456_1_pt1 | contig 18199 bp, 20 predicted proteins | sample TARA_R100000773 | Tara Oceans TARA_R100000773 (sample SAMEA2623365) | marine metagenome | biome: marine biome (ENVO:00000447); feature: surface water layer (ENVO:00002042); material: "saline water (ENVO:00002010), including plankton (ENVO:xxxxxxxx)" | depth 5 m | reverse complement strand
ACCAGTTGCAAAAAATTGTCTTGCTGTATCATAAATGTGAGCCATGTTTAAATTCTACCTTTGTTATTAAATAGTTTCAAATGTAAGTGTGCCTGAATATAATTGTCTAAAATAGGGTTGCACAAATTTATTAAATGGTTCTTGCACCCCTGTAATTCTTACTGAATAGAAGCTATTAGGAAATGTGTCATCTTCTATAAATCTTAAATCAGCTCCTGTTTCAAAAAAACTATTTACAATACTTACATCTGATGATGCAACTAATGTCATTGGAATAGAAAAAGAACGATATCCACTTGCAGGTGTAATATAGGTAAATAAAGAACCACCTTTTGTTCTTATATCTTTCTTATCTAATATTTTATTGAATGTATAACCATATCCAGCAACTTCATCTAATGTTATATATCCAGAATTCGGTATGCCGATTAACATTGCCATTATCTTGCCTTCCTAAAGTTTAAAGTTGTTGTGCTTCCACTTTGTCCTAAATTATTTAAAGCTGGAAGTATTTTCTGTTGTGTTAAATCTACCCAAAATGACATTGGTTTATCTGTAAGTGCTTTATCTATACTTGCATTTGGTAATATATTTACAACTCCTATAGATTGCATACCACCCAACATTTCATTTGGTACAATTGTACCTGCACTATCTGGAACAAATAACTCAGGTCCTCTCTCTCCAACTAATGATGGTTGATTAAGTGGTGGTCTACCACCATCTGCAAATGGACTTATTTTTTTAAGTCCTTTTGCTACACTTCCAATACCCTTTGTAAATCCACTAATTATTCCACCTAAACCTCCACCGATACCCATTCCGAATCCACCCATACCTGCTGGACCCATGCCTACGGCGGCCATAGCTATTCTTAAAGCAATTAATCGGGCAATCATTATTGCGACTTGTTGCACAATCATTCTTGCTAATCCTTTAAATATGCTTTTTAAACTATCCATAAAATTTTCGCCATCTAAAACTGCACTTGCCATTGCTAATCCAACATCATCAATAGCTGTAATAACATTATCTGCAACAGTTTCACCAAATTTTTTAGCTTGGTCTAATGTGCCACCTTCTTTAGGAAATGCTTCATCAAATGCTTCCTTAAATCCTAATCTTAATCCTTCTTCTGCTTGTTTTGCATTAGCTCCAAATTCTGAAAGTGCTTGACTTGCACCTTTTGTTTTTTCTGCGGCAGCTTCCATACTTGGAGAGATACCAGCAATATCTGCTCCTAAAATACTTGTTGGTGGTTCGAAATCTTCAATAACTCCAAGCAATTCTTGTACTTTCTTTTTTCTATTTTCTAATTCTTCTTCACTTGGAATATCTTCATTAAAAAGTTTTATAAAGAAATTTCTTAATTTATCGCCAACATTAGTAAGACCTCTTATTTTATTTCTTAAATCTTGAAAGAAATCTATGATTGCTCTTATTGGGCTAAATAAAATTGTAAAAGCAATGCCTAATAAATCTATGGATGTTTTTAAAAATCCAAGTAGAGGTAATAAAGAGATTCTTACAAAATCAAATAATACTGTAAATATTGGTATTAATACTTTACCAATTGTTCTTCCTAAACCTATAAATACACTTTTTAATCTTAATAAAGCATCTTGAAAATCTTCGGCTTGTTTGGCTTCTACTTCATTAAAAGTTAAACCAAGTTGTTCTGCTTCTTGCATTAAATCTTTGATGCCTTCTTTACCAATATTAATAACTGGTACTAAATCACCACCACTTCTACCGAATAATTCCATTGCAAGTGCTGTTCTTTCAATTGGGTTTTCCATATCTTTAAAAGCATCTGCGGCATCAAGTAATAATTCTTCAGCATTTTTTAATTCGCCATTATGTTTTCTTACTGCAATACCAGCTTGTGAAAAAGAACGAACTGATGTCATCAATCCATTATTAGCATCATTTACTCTTCTTGATAATATTCTTAAAGATGTGGCGACAGTAGACATTCCTGCTCCACCAATTTCTGCGGCGAAAGTTAATTGTGATAATGTTTGTGCAGTTGTACCAATTCTTGTTGCAGTTTTTGCAAAATCATCACCTGCACTTGCGGCGGAGAAAGCTAATTTTGTAAAGGCAGCACCTAAGGCGGCGACTGCTAAAGCTGTACCATTTAATAATTTACCGAATGAACCTAATGAGCCACGAAGTTTATCTAAACCCTGACTTGCTTGGTCTTTAAGACTAACGGCTAAAGATATTTTATTGTCTGCCAAGTTATTTCCTCTTTTGATGCCTATATTGTATTTTTTTGACTAAATAATTTACTTCATTAGTCGTTAATTCTAGGCAATCACTTTTACTCCAACCATATTCTATTCCAAACAAATCATATATATCTAAATATCGTTTGTTTATTAACTCGGTATCGCCAAAAAATAATTCATTACTTCCGTAAATGCAGACATCTCTGCAATAGTTGTATTTTCTGCAACCCAATTATCTGCAATTTCATTATCTTGTTGTATTGCACATTGCACAATAATAACAATATCAGAAAATGCTATATCATTTCCTATTTGTGATAAACCTTTGCCCAGTTTATCTTCTATCGCAAGAATGGATTTAGTTTTGGCAGGTTTGATATCGAATTCCGTACCACCTAATGTGAAAGTCATGCTTTTCTCCTAATAACTAGCTTGTGTATTTTGTAATGTAAATCTTACAGAATAGCTAGAACTTGTATCATATTCTCCATTTCCATCATATGATGCTGTGATTCTTCCTGCACCACCAATTGGGAATGAAAATGCCGTATAATTTGTTTGTGGCATATCAATAGTTAGTTGGTTATTTTTACTACCACCAATATCACCACCTGTTAATGTAAATAAAAATCTTTGTCTTGTTTGTGCTTTAAAAATATCTGATTGTGTTTCATTACTGAAATCTTGGTCACCTGCAACTGTTACTGTTCTAAAGCCACTTCTTTTAAGTTTAGCTTCAGTCTTTTCACCATTAAGAGTTGGAACCCCTTCTATTGGGTTTGTTAATGTAATTGTTGCAGATTCAAATTCACCATTTGCACTACCACCAACTTGTAAAGAAACTGTATCCCAAGTAAATGGGTCTGCATCTATATAACTTGGTGTTTGTTTTGCAATTCCACTTGCTGTTCTAGCATGAATTGTTGCAGTACATTCTGCGATTGCACCTGCTGTTAAATTAATTTGCAATGTATGTATTTGTGCATCTGTATATCTAAAAGCATCGCCAACACTTTTATATACTTCTATTGTATATGGTGGCAATGCTACTGTTTCATCAAAATCTACTTGTCTTGGTAAAAATTCATGGATTGCGGCAGAAGTAGAAAAGGTAGTTGATGATTGTCCACATACACCTTTTAAAAAATGTCCTAAATAAATTGGATGTGGTTCAAATATAATATCCCCAGTAATATTTTTAATGCCAGTAATTGTATCTGGATTATCAAATAAACCTTTTAAATTCTCAGATTGTAATGGTTCTATATTTTCTGTTAATGATTCGCTTTTAAATGGCACATATACTCTATTAGTTGTTGCTGTTCCAGCACTGCTTTGTAAACTTAGTGATATATAGCCACCAATTCCGTAGCCCATGTTAATTTACCTCTCTTGGCTTTTCGCCTGTTTTAATTTTACCTTTTTTAACTTCGATTGCAATATTGCTTTCTATAAGTGATTTTGCTAATTCTTTTGGCAATTCTATTGTTTTGTTTAATTGAGATTTTCCAAAACCAATAATTGATATATCGCCAACTATAAATTTAATTTTCATTATTCTCTAACCTCGCATTGTAATCTTAATGATACTCCTTTAAAGAAACCTAAACCAGATGTATTTTTTTGGTTGTCATAATTGCCACCAAGAAATCTGGTTACTAAAACAGTATCGGATATTGTTCTGTTTTCTTTCATAACTTCTTTTACTTTTCCTAATAAAACATCACGATTACTTGCTCCATCTAAATTTTCCAAACTAAAATCATAAATCCATAATTCAATAGTTAAAAATGTTCTAAATGGTTTTGTACCACCGATTAATTCATCTTCACTTGGTGTTTCATAACTATCTAAATAAATACCAACATATGGGCAAGAATCTGTTCTTATGGCTTCTGGTGGTTCAATCTCAACGAGTAAATCTTGTGTTCTAGCATCATTATTTAAAAGTGTTTTTATTGCCTGTTCTATGCCAAGATAATCAATTATAGCCATAAATTAATAATATACTTATTTACGAGTTAATTCCACCAGATATTGTTGCATTTCTTGTTTTGCAAGTTTTAATGCTTTATCTGGTTTTGGTAGCATTTTTCTTTGTGGTATATTGCCATCACCAAATTCGTGAAATTCAGAATAAAATACTGGAGAACCAACAACAACAGTATCATTGCCTTTTAATTCATACATAAAACTTGCTCTTAAATTTCCAGTATCTACAAGAATTCTGCTACTGCCTTTTCTTGCAATTGCATTTTCTGATAATGGTTCCCAACCTTCGCCATCATTTGATTCTGTTTGAAAGTTTTTATTTACAAGATTTAATAATTTTATGCCAATTCTTTTAAGTGGAACTTGCGGATTTTTAATACCTCTTTGCACAACATTTAATTTATTTTGTATTTGTTGTCCACCAGAACTTGTTAATTTTAAAGACATTTAATAAAAAGGATTCCATTCTTCATCTTTTACTGCATCATATTCATCATTTAATCTATCAGAATCTATTTGTTGTAATGTTTCATCAAGCATTGTAAATGTTGGGTCATATTGCATAGTATTACTAAATATTGTATCGCCAGAATTATAAACCAATAATTCACCAGATGATGTAACTAATCCTAAAGTACCTTCATTTAATTTATTTAATGTATCAATAATATATTTTTTTCTTTCTGCAACCCAAGCATTTTGGCTCCCCACCTCTTGAGTGAAAAATCTCTCCAGAATTTTAACTAAAGAATATTCGGTTGAAAGAGTTGTTATCATAGGTGGGGATGCTGAAAATGGTAATGTGTAATTATTAGCAAGATAACCATTAATTTCGTTTTCTGCTTGGTCAATATAAAATGCAATACTTGCACTATTAACTGATGATAAACTCCCAACTCTGGGATATAAATCTTGAACATTTGCAACTGTTGTATAGCTAGGCATAAAGATATAATAACATAGAGATTTTAATAATTGAATATAATCAATCATTTTATTCATTATCTCTCTTATATGGGTCATTTACAGGGTTCTGGTGGGTTATTATCTTCTTTTGATTATCTTGATTGGGGGATTAAAACTCCAACCATATTGATAATCTTTTTCAATTAATTTTTCATAGTCATCAGCTCGATTATATGAAGATATTAATTGATGAGTTGTTACTTTATGTTGTCTGTATCCATCATATAGCATTTTATAATAATATTGACTGGGTGTTTCTAATCTGGTTTTATTTCTTGGTGTCATAATATAAAACATCATCTTACCTTTTTTGGTTTTTATATATTGCTTTTCATAAAATGTTGGAAAACCCTCAAGAATATCTAATGATTTTTCGCAGTCTTTAGATATATCCCAAATTGTACCAATAACCTTATCTTTTTTGTTTCCTGTAAAATCAATATCTGCAACTCTTCTAAATTGTAATAGAAATTTGTAAAGAGTATAATTACCCAAATATTTAGCTTTTGGGCATCTCATTGCCATTGATTCTTGATTGGTATTCATACCATAGGCGAAATATAGCATATTAATTATATCTCCCGGATTCAATAAGAAAGCCATTCTCTATCAATGAATTGATAAAAGAATCTGCATCATCTGTATCAATAATAGTTTTATCCCATAAGTATATTCTTTCTGCTACTGATTTCATATAATTTTGTGGAATATCGTGATGATTGAATATATCTTCCATCATCTTTTCTACTGCCATATCTGGGGTTTTAGAAATAATATAGCTTTTTCCCCATTTGTAAATTGTAATTTCTTTCATTATATTGTCACCTCATTTTCTGGATTTAGTTCTGCTCTTCTGTTTAGAAAGTATCTGTATGAATCATTTGATAATCTTCTTTTGAAAAGTTGGTCAAATGAATTTTCTGCTTTCATGGCAGGAGATATTGCTTTGTTTGCTTTTGCTTTTTTGATGGCTAATTCAATCATTGTTTCTAGAAGTTCAATCCATTTTTGAATTTTTAGAAAATCTTGTGATGAGGAATGTTGTCTGAATTCGATTGTCCCGTTGCTCATGAAGTTTGTTAAGTTGATTGCTGTATATCTTGTTCCGTGTACCTCTGTGTGGATTTCTCTAATTGTTTGGCATCTGTTTAATGCTTTTGAATATCTTTTTAGTGGTGATGTTCTTGCATTTCTTAGTCTTAATTTGTAATCATTTCTTTTAGCCCAATTTGATTTTCTTCTGCTCATTGGAAGAATTGAATTTATATCATCTTGAAATTTTGTATATGTGATTAAAAGATTTTTGATTGCTTTTAGTTTTTGGTCTGGAGTAAGATTTGCATCATCCATTGCTTTATCGATTCCGAAGTGGATGTGAAGTCCGGTTGATTTGTTAACCTTTGTAATTTCGTTTGAGTTGAACCAATCTGTAATCTTTTTTAAGTCATCAAGATTTTCTAGGATTGGTGATACCAATTCAAAGTCATTTCTGTAATCAGTTTCAGTATTGATTGAAGAATCGTAAACCATTTTCCAGTGATTTCTTGTTGAGTGGTTGTAATTTTCTGATTGAATTAAAACCTCTGTTTCATTAGTCATTTTGTTGGCTAATGTTGCTCTATCAATTTTTGATATGCCTTCTATTTCTATTCCTTTTGTTATTTTCATCTTGTTTCTCCTTTCTTGATTGTTTATCATCATGAGTATAGTATGAAGGATTATATATAAATGTCAATAAGATATACACAAATTGTTTTACCCTTTGTTTATAAGGGTTCTCGGGTCGATTTTTTTAATTATATGAATATTCCAGTATAGGGTTCTTTTTTTTCTTCAATAATATTTTTAAGATATTTCATGAAATCCTCAGATGTTTCAAATCTGCATACAGTATCTTGGACATCTGGTTGTATTTGATGTTGTCCAATATTGATATTAAATCTATATTCCAAACCTTTTCCAAGTTGCATTAATGCTTCAGAATAAAACAATAATGCTTCTGCATTATAATTACTAGGTTTTTCTAAAAAAGAATCTTTATATATTTCTATTGCCTTTTCCAAACATTCTATTGCTTTTGGTGTTAATTGATTTTGATTCTGTTCTTTTTCGTATCTTGCAATATGGCAATAATCTCTCAGCATCAAGAATCTTGTTAAAAGTCTATTTGGATGTAATTCAAATTCTTTAAACATTAAATTTATATTTCTTGCGAATCTTCCCCTTCTTCTATTCTCGGAAAAATATCCATCATGTGCTATATTCACATCTCCAAGTAATGTACTGATTCCAACTCCATCATTCATTTGTCCTTCAACTTCTGGATGTTCATGCACAAAGCCATAAAATACTATTGAGCGATTATTTCTAAACAATCTAATTGGTGTATCTATTTTGGTATCTCCAGCATCAACTGCAAAATGGTGTTGTTTGATGGAATATCCTGCAAATATATTTGGTCGTAAATATTTATAGATATGATTTGTATCCAATAATTCTTCATCAGCATCTAACCATAAAACCCAGTCAGATTTAGCATATTTGATTGATTCATTTCTTGCTTTATCAAAACCAATTTCTAATGGTGATTCACCATTTATTATTTTTGCATTATATTGTTTAGCTATTTCTAATGTAGAATCTGTTGAACCTGTATCATTTATTATTAATTCATCTGCAATTGGTCTTATAGATTTTAAACATCTATGCAACATATTTTCTTCATTCTTAACTATCATACAAACAGAAACAGTTTCTCTTGGATTCTGTATCACTAATTTTCTTTTTATATCTACTGGATATACTGGTTTGTTATCATGAATATAAGTTATAACCCACCAACCTAATTGTTGTTGTTTATCCATATTTATTCCACCTGAAACCATTTTAATTTGCAGGTCTTTTTTATCTTTAAACATTTCTGCTAAATCATATCTTTCATAATTCCATAGATGTGCATATCTTTTATCTTCCCATAATCCAAATGGCACAGTGATAACAACAATTGTATCTTTCTTAAATACTTTATCGAATTGCTTTATAAATTCATCTGGGTTTGGTTGATGTTCTAATATTTCGCCAAAAAATGCCATATCATAATGCCCATTTAAACAATCAACATCATGCCCTATTATCTGATTGACTTCACCCCTTTTAAGATATTTTTCAATCATCTTTTCCCCTAATTCTGTTTCAGCATCTGATATATTTACAGAATCTATTTCAGCATCAAATAAATTAGCTAATTGTATTGATTCATTACAGATGCCACTTGCAAAATCTAATATTCTGGGCTTATCTTTTTTATTTAGGGTTTTAAAATCTTCTAATGCTAGATTTGTTCTTGCATAATTTCTTAATTCTATATTTTGTTCCACTTCTGCATATTCTTGTCCTAATTCGATATATTTGGCTCTATAATCATGTTTTGATTCAATATATGAATAATTTTTTAAAACCTCTGTATACCCATTTAAATCTGCTCTAGCGACCTGTTTTAAAGCCATTATATCTTCTCTTTCTAATAGATGTCTACATAATCTGTTTTTATTCATAGTTTTTTCATGAAAGATTTTCATAAATAGATTTTCCCAATCTTTTGCCATTTCATCCCAACGATATTGCTTTGCTTTTTCAAAACCCTTTTTTTGCATTTCTTTTATTCTTTCTGGGTCATTTAATAAATTTAATGTCTGTTCAACAAAAACATCATTATATTCTGGTTCATTTTTATAATCGCCATAAATTAAAATATTGCCTTCATTACATAAAGTTTCTGGTAATGCACCAATATGTGAAGTAATCATGGGTATTCCACACATCTGTGATTCCATAGCAGTTATACAACTTGTTTCGTGAAATGCAGTTGGGTAAACATATAATGTTGCAGTTTTATATAATTCATATAATTCATTTTTATTTAATGCCCCTAAATGTGCAATCTTACGACCTTGCTGTTGATATTCTGCAATCTTAGCAAAACATGAATTATAAAATTGTTCCATATTAGGATGTGTATTATCATAACCTGCTAAACATAATTCTATTTCTGGGTCTTTCTCCCATAATTTTGGCATTATATGAAATAATAAATTGTCCATTCCTCTTTCTGGTCTATTTGTATAAACAAGTCTTTTTGCTTGTCTTTTAGAATTATCTGGTTGTGGTATTAAGTTAATACCATTTCTAGTTTTATAAAATAAATCATCACAATCTATTTGATAAATATCTTTATATTGTTGTATTTGCCAATCGCTTAAACAAAATATTTTATCAAGATTCCATAATGAGCCATGAAATTCTTTCCTTTGTTGTTTTAAAGCCACATCATGTTGCCATAATATATTTATTTTTGATTGTAATTTAGCTCTAAATACTTCTGGTATTCTTTGCCCAATTAATACATCATGTGGACATGAAGTTGCATATGCTTGAAAATCTTGCATAGGCAGATATTGCACACCTTTATATTTTTTAGTTTCTTTTGTATTACAGAATAATAAGACATGATGTCCTAATTTTGCTAATTCATGTGCCATTGATATTCCAGCAGTTTCACTTCCACCCAATGATTTTTCTTTTAAAGTTTCTGGATTCACTTCCATACCAGCACAAAATATAGTTATATCTAACTTATGTTTTTCCAATTTTTACCTCTCTTTATATCATTTATTGTTTTAGGAGCAACATTATATTCTCTCGCCAAACGAGATTGCACACCCCATGATGTATCTTCTTTTAAAATTCTTTTTATTCTTCTTATAGATTGTAATTTTAATTTTCTTGCAACATTTTTTTCTGATGTCCACCATTGTTTATTTGTTCCATGTTTTTTCATATCTAAAACATTTTCACTTGGTGTTGCCCATTTTAGATTTGTCCAATGATTATTTTGATTATTACCATCTTTATGACAAGCATATTTTTTTTCTTTGGTTCTTCCTCGCACAAATGCTTCTGCAACCAATCTATGTACTTTTGCTTTTATATATTTTTTATTTGGATATAAAGTAACTGACATATAACCATTTTTATCTGGGTTCTGTGCCAATATTCTAAAATGTTGTCCTTTATAAAGTTTTAAGGATTTTACTCTACCTTTATCGGATACTAAATAATCTGGATATTGCGTTGGTCGCCACCTTTCTATGTTACTCATGGTAATCAGTAAAGAGTAGTGCTAATCTCTTAGCTTTCTTCGTTATCTAAACAATTTTAGAATCTCTTTACATCAATAATATAATACATATTTAGTAAAATGACAATTCTTTTTCTGTTTAGCTTTATCAGTTTTATATTTTTTAAGTGATGCTGATACTACATCAGTTACAAAGGGGGTTAACTTAATAACCCCACTTTGATTTTGCATTGGTTTAAGCACAGTCTTTAAGGACATATCCTAAATCTTTTGCAGTGATTTTTTCATCTTGATAATATTGAACTCTCAAGTTTGTAAAGTTTCTGTGGTCTGGGTCATCCCAACTTTCGACTGCCATTGGCGAACCGAATAATGGGTTAGTCCATCTAAAACCATACATAAGTGAAGGGTTTTTACCATCTGTTTCTGGTTGTGCAAAGTGTGCAATAATTGTGTCATCACCCCATACATCTGAGAAACTATCTGCTAGATTTTCTTCGCCTGTATTTATGATTGAATTACCAACATAAACATTTGGTATATCAAATAAAGATGCAAGTAAATCTGCTGTTACAACACCTCTTTGCACATATTTGATTCTATCTAAAATATCTGCATGGCGAACTAAAGCATTATATGCTTCTCTACCGATAATCATTGTATTAGCATCATAACCAGTTTGACTTCTGATTGTATTTTTAGCTAATGCAATATCTCCAAATGGGTCGGATGTTCCTGCTGTGGATGAACTCCATTTTGATGCAACTGTTGAACCAGAACCCATATTAGAAACACTTCTTGTTTGTGAAGCAATTCTATTTTCCATATCTAACATTAAAAGGTTAACAAGATTTCTTGCTCCTTTCTCTTTTAGTTTTAATGGGTCATCTTGGTTAACTAAAGTTTCAAAATCCATTTCATCAACTAAAGCATAGTTAGTTGCATAATATGATTCTGAACTTACATTAAAATGTGTTGTTCTTCCTTTAGTCTTTGGTGCTCTTTCAGTAGAACTTGGAATTCTAAAGAAATCGCCTTTTTCATATTTGAAATACAAATCGCTTTGTTTATTAACATTAACGATTGGTAAAAAGTTTTGTACTATTGTCCCTTGAGGTTCGAATCCAACTACTAAATTGGATAACGGTCTATCAATATGGACATCTCTTGCTGTTATTGGCATATTAAATCTCCTTTAATTTTTATTATCCTCTAAAACCATTATGTTGAATTAACAATTGGAAGTTACTACCAGATGCACAACCTGTGATTGCTTTACCTAGCATATATTGTCCAGAAGCAACAGCAGTTGCAGTACCACTTGCAGTAACAGTTATGAAACTACCAGCAGTAATTGTAGCACCTGCAAAGCATCTTGTTAATCCAGCAACAACGACAGTAGCATTTTCGCCAGATTTTGGTTTGTTATCTAGAACTCCTAATACACCTGTTCCTGCGGCAACTCTTAGTTTAACTCCGTTTGCATCATGAACATTTAAAATTTTATATTGGGCATCTGATAAATCTTCTCTAGCGACCATTGATATATATGTTTTTTGTGACATTGTTTCCTATCTCCTGTTTTTATTGTTGATTATAATAATCTGTTTTTAATTGTTCATCTTCTTTAAGAACTAATTCCATTGCTTCTGAAGGGCTTTTAGCTTTACCTTTCTGTTGATAAAGTTCCATTCTTCTTGCGACTTCATCACCAGCATTTGTGTAAGGTTGTCTATCAACGATATACTCGCCATCTACACTTACTTCTGCAAAGTTAATTAATTCTGGTAGAGATGATACTATTTTTTCTACTAAATCGATTTGTGAAAGTTCAACCTTATTTTCTTCTTTAGTATAAGAGTAGACTTTTTCTTCGGTAGCAGAACTTAATAATGCTGTTATTTCATTTTCAAAAGAAGGTAAGATTCTTCCTGCTTCTTTCTGTGATGAAACAAATTTAGAAATTCTTGCATCTTTTTGTTTGCTTTTCATTTCTTCTAATTCAGCATTGGCTTTTTGGCATTGTTCTTCAAGTGCTTTATTGCGACTTTGAAGCTCTTGATATTCTTTTGTGATATCAGTTTCCATAAGCTCACTCTCCTTTCCAGTATAGTGTTTTTTTACTTCGCCAGTTCCAGTATCTTTACTATATAAACCTTCAATTGCTTCAAGGTTAGTAACTGCAGGGATTTCTGAACCAAGTAAGGCAACGGCTTTCAGTACTCTATCAAGTACAGAACCATTGTTTTTGTAATTCCAATAAATTTCGGAACTTACTCTTTTATAATTTCCTCTTTTCATAGCTTCATAAACTTTTTTAGGTAGCTCTTTGAAGTCTGCTAAGAGTTTATTTCCATTCATATAAATTTTATCAACATATCCTAATGCAGGTTCTCCATCTTTCATTTCTGGTTGTTCTTCATTATGTCCTAATTTTAAAGGTGGTTCAAAACCAGTTTTATCAAAATTAGTAATCATGCCTTCTAAATCTTTTTTAGTGTATTTATCACCATTCCAAACACCAGTAGAAAAAATTTCTACACCATTTATGTTAAATGTTTGTTCTAATTCATGATTTTTAACATCATTGCAAGTATCATCACAAACTTCTAGTTCTTCTTCACAATCGCAATCTTCGCCTTGTGAATTTTTCTTTTCCTTTTCCTCATCTTCCATTTTCTCTTCTTTATCTTCTTCTTCCATTTTCTCTTCTTTGTCTTTATCTTGCATTTCTTTTTCTTTTTCTTTGTCTTCCATTTCTTTTTCTTTTTCTTTGTCCATCATGTCTTTATCATCTTCATCTTTATTATCTTTTTCCATTTCTTCTTTTGCTTTTAAATATTCATCATGAGATGCACCCGGCATATAAAAAATGGTTTCTTTCCCATCAATTAAATGAACATGAGTATGGCTACCTTCTAATCCCATTCTAGGAGCATTTTTCTCTGCTTCTTCTTTAGATGTATATAAATCATCTTTAGCATATTTTTCTTTATGTTCATTATCCTTTTCTTCGTGGTCTGGATAATGTTCCATTTCTTTTTCTTTATTGTTTCCGTGTTGTCCCGGCATTTTTACACCTCATTTATTTTACGGCATCTTGGACATTTTATTTCACAAGCCAAAATACCTTTTGTGTTTATTTTAGCTAATAGTTTGCCACAATGCAAACATCTCAGCTCATTTATATTCATAGATTTTATAAATGCTTTTGCTTGGTCTAAATTCTGTATAGAATTAATAGCTGTCATTCAGTCATACTCGCCATTGCAACTATCTCGGATAAATCGCCTTCTGTACTCCATTGAATTGGTTGGTCATCTTTTGTAAGAAATACTAATAGGGTTCTACAATTAAAATGTAATGGTGGTGTTAATTCATTTAAAGTTGCTTCATCTTCAGCTTTAATAGTTGGTTCTAATTCTGCAACTAATTCGCAAATATCGGATGTTCTTTCATCTAATACAGCAGATAATTGATATCCAACCACAAAATCTTTTACATCTGGGTCTTCACCAATACTTCTTCTACCATAATTATAAGAACCAAGTGTTGCTGTTCTTGTTATTGCTTCTAATCTATATGGAGCTTGAACTGTTCCATTTGGTTTAATTGTGCTTCCATCTGCAACATATGGTGAAAATGCTTCTTCAACTGCTAACATTGTTGCAGGAACTCCTTGCCCTGTTGATATTGCATTTAACATAACAGTTGTAACATTGCTATTTACTTGTGCTAAAATTCTTTTAACATCTAATCGTGACTTGGATTGCAAAAATCGTAGAAAACCTTTGGCAACTAACCCTTGCCCTATTTTTGTCGTTGATAATTTTCTTGGTAATTCTTTCCTTGATTGTTCTGCACCTAAGTCGTAAGCCATTTGATATCCATCTTTGAAGGCATTTATCAAATCATTTTTATTTTTAATTTCTAAATTATCAACTGCATTAAAATCTAATTTGCCTTGATTCATTTTATTTTCTATATATTTTTTTACCCCTTCCATTTGCTTGGTCATAACTGCTTGGGTATTTAATAAAAATTCATTCTCGGCTTTATTTAATTGGTCATCTATCTTTGCATAATCAACTCTTTTTTCTGCTTTTGTTTTATAATGTTTATGACCATGACAATATACAATTTCTTTATTTAATTGTGAATTATCTTTTTTTTTAGATGATAATGGATGTCCTTCTGGAAATAAATCAGTATCATGTCTTCCACTTCTGAATCTTCCTGTTCTAAGGGCAGCTAAAAAGCTATTTACTCTAGCCATTGCCCATTGTTCACTTGAACCCACACCCGGTCTTACACTTCCGGGATTTGTTCTGAAGGCTCCAACTCCTCTATCATAAACTACTTTTAATTTACGAAGTGTAACTCTCTTTGTTTTTGTATTGCCATATTCTTCATTATGCTTATCTACTTTATTTTGCAGGGCTTTATCTCTGTTATAAGTCAAAGCATTATTATCTTGCTTTTCTAATTGAGCAGATTTCATTTTTGCCCATCTTTGTCCAGCATCGCCACCCCATAATGCCCATGCTATTCTTCCATTACTTGGAAAACCTTTTTCACCGGGTCTAAAACCTTCTGCTTGTTTATCTACTTCATGTCGTGCAAAATAACTATTCATTCTTCTTACAGTTGTTGGTGATAAATTTTCTCTATTCTTTAATTGATTAGCTCTTGTAACTCCAATTATTGTTCCACCTCTACCAAATTCAGCTCTCCATTTTAATCCTTTTTCTGCTTCTGCTTTCATGCCTTCATTCGGTCTTAAATCTATTTCTGCATAACTATTTTCTGTAATTTGTTCTATTTCTTCTTCATCTGGAGTTTCTTCTATTTCTGTTTCTGGTTCATCTGGTTTAATATCTCTTTCTGGGAAATTTAAATTTTTTCTTAATATGTTTTCATCTTCCATTGTTGGGTTTATAACACCCTTTTGTACTGCATCAATAAATAATGTATTCAATTGTAATTTTTGGTCATCAGTCATTGGGTTAAATTTAAAATGTGGTAATTCTTCTACATTGGAATAATTATAAGCAACCAATCTTCTTATTAATTGCTCACCCATAACTGTATGTTCTATGTCTTGTCTTAATTTTTGTATAACCCATAAGAATACATCAAAATGTATTTTTGCTTGTGCATATGCACCAGTATCACCATCTGCCATTAATCTATCTGGAATCAATATACTTCTTGCTATAGATTTGTTATAAAAATTTAAAGCTCTTTCAAAATCATCTGTTGCACTTCTGCCTGATTCTAAAAGTTGTATATCAAATTCTTCCATTCTGTGTGTGATAGAAGTTTTAGCAGTTAAGTTATCTAATATATTTCTTAGATTCTGCCTTGCACTTGGGTCATTTGTTTTATATTTTCCAAGTACTGTTGGGTTAGCAAATCTTTCCAAATATATATTCCACATTTTTATAAGCACATCTTTCGACCAGTAACCCCTATATGCTGGTCTTAGGTCCGATGTGCCATAATGATTGCCAAATTCTTTTTGATAACTAAATATCAGAAATTTATTTATTGGATATCTTTTATCTTCACCACTTTCTTGATAAACAACTCCATCTTTTAATAAATTAGTATATTCATCAACAGCAAATTTATAATAATGTGGTTTTTTTGTTTTTATATTTTTTAAACCAATCTTTCCGTTAAATTGCCCACTTTCAATTGTTTTGTAATTTATTTCTGATACAGAAAAGCCATAATCTAATGCAGTTAATATTTCTAAAACATTATCTACAATATTTCCTTGCATTTTGTTAAAACAATATTCTATAAATTCTGCAACTTCTATATCTTGTTCATCATCACTTGCTGGTATTATTTGAAAACTTGGAGCAACTGTTGCAAATTTTTTTAATGTTAAACATGCTTTTACTTGGTCATCAACTCGCATTTGGTCATACATATATAACCCTCTGCGACCAATTAATGTATCAGGATTATATGGGACAATATCGCCTTTTAATCCATACATCCCAACATCAGCAGATGCTATTTCATTCATATTAGGTTTAGTTTGTTCTTGTAATTTTTTTAAATTGTCGAATAAAGCCATTTGTTAGATTATATTGTATTTTTTTAAATAATACAATAATAAAAGGTGGCACTGGAGGGATATGATGATATATGTTTTGTTTGTGGAGAAACAAAATAAGTGTGCCACCCTAAATAATTATAGCTTATCTAATTCTTTATTCTATAATCTTTATAGATTTTCCTTTCTGAACCTAAATTTATTATCTGTGGTTTGATATAAACTTTTTTACCCGATTTATAAATTCTTAGATGACCTCTTCTTGTATGTTGTCCGGGTTTCTGTCTATTAGGAAATTTATATCCGCCTTTCTTTGATTTACTTTTAAAGATATTTATATCTAAAATCTTATAAGATACTGGTGGTAATTTACCTTTTCTTTGTGCTAATTTTATAAGATTAGAATCTGGTTTAATTTCTTCTACCTTCTGTTCTATTTTTTCATTAGATAATAACCATGTTGTATTTGCTAAATGATTTAGCATGAATCTTTCATCTTTATCTATTTCATCATAGCCAAAATAATTATTATTATATTCTATTTCACCCGGGTTTGGAGTTGTAAATCTTCTAAAAGGTTTTTCAGTTAAATATTCATGGTCTGAAATTCCAACCGAAAGCCAATAATAATCAGATAAAATCCATCTTGGAGTTAATTTATCAAAATGAAGTCTTTTCATTCTAATATGATTAAAATCTGGCTCATGAATTATAATCATAAAAAAATCTGTATCGTAAGTTCTATCATCTATATAATGTATAATCCACTTTTTAAAAGGTATAGCCAATTGCATTCTTCCTAATTTACCTTCTTCTGTGCTTTTTTGTCTTTCTTCCATTATATGATTAAATTCTGTAAATCCCCATTTACCCAAACTGAATATTGGGATTTTCATAATATCTGTTTTTTCTTTCTGATTGAATGGTCTGCCATTATGAACCATTTTGGCATTACCTTGAGTATCTGCACCGAAAAAATAAACAGTTTGATTAAATTTATTATTTAGATATTTATCTATTCTCATTATATCACCTCATAAGGATTATAATGGATTGATATATAAAAGTCAATTAAAAATATTGTTCAGTTGTTGCTCTATTGCCAAGGGTTTCTGGCTCATCATCAAAATTATTTCCAATTATTCTCTCTATAATTGCATATCTTAAAGCATCAACTGGGTGGTCAAAACCACTTGTATCATAAGTTTCTATATTTTTTCTATCTATTGGTATTGATTGTAATGTTTCGAAAGTTATTGGGCAATCTTTGGTAAATAACAATCTTGGCTTTTCTCTATCTTCTGTACTTAATCGCATATGTAATTGTTGTGTTCCTAATATTCGGTCATTGTTTGCTTTGTGCATTACAAGCCCTGCTGATTCAAATATATCTGCAAGACTATCACCAACATTTTGTTTACCCCACATTGCTGGGTCTGCTGGTGCATAATATGGTCTTATATTGTGTCTTTTTTCTATATCATTAATTCTTTGTGCAACAATATCTGCACCCATTTGTAATCCCTTATTTGTGCCATCTTTTGTGCCTATCCATTCTTTAAAGACAATTAAATCGCCATCACCATTTTCTGCTAACCAAATACAAGCAAATGGAGCAGTAAATCCCCAGTCAAATCCTCGAATAATAATGTCGCTTTCTGTCGGTATATAACTATCTATCAAATGATGTTGCCCTAATTCTGGAAAACAAACACCTTCTAATTGTGAAAAATCTCCATATCTCAATGCTTGATACATTTTATTGCCCTGTAATTTTAATCTTTGTTCATAATTCGGGTC
>TARA_R100000773_G_scaffold14540_1_pt1 | contig 19088 bp, 27 predicted proteins | sample TARA_R100000773 | Tara Oceans TARA_R100000773 (sample SAMEA2623365) | marine metagenome | biome: marine biome (ENVO:00000447); feature: surface water layer (ENVO:00002042); material: "saline water (ENVO:00002010), including plankton (ENVO:xxxxxxxx)" | depth 5 m | reverse complement strand
GTATCATCCGAACAAACCGCAGGACCTGAGACCACTCAGGAGAGTGAGGTAGAAACATTAAAGGATAGTCAAATCCCTGTTAAACAACAGGCGTTTACATATACAGACGCTAATGGGGAAACTAAAAATGCTACTATCACCACAAATCTTGATGGTAGTAGAGAGATGAGACTAACGGATAATGAGGGAACTACTTTCACTACTCAGAAAATTTCTAAAGACAACACCTTGTCTAATGAAGAATATTTGACCAATGCTGCAGGAGATATACAAACCACTGAAGAGGTAGACATTACAACTGTAAGAAATCCTAAGACAGAAAACAAAATGTCTAACAGACAACGTAAAGCTGCCGGATTACCTGTAAAAGAAGTAGTTGATACTGATACTCGAGAAGCAATAACAGAAGAAACGAAAGACTTAGAACAGGTTCTCAAAGAAAAAGGAGTCAAACCTCCAAAAAGAAGAAGAGTGTCTTCAAAGACACAGAAAAAGACAAAGAAAAGGATACAGGTAAAGACCCTACCTAAAACTGCAAACGCTCAAGCAGGGACTAATGTAAGAGAAACAGAAGAAGAGGTAAAACGAAAAAGACGACCAAGTAAAGCAAAGATTGCTGCTGAAATAAAAAAGATTGATGCAGAAATAAAAAAGATTCGAGCATCCAAAAGAAACAGACCTACTAAGTCTGCTTTAATACAAGAGTTAAACCAAAGAAAGAAAAACATACAAGAGGGTAAAGTAGATTTTAGAACTAAAGAAAGAGGAGCAACAGTAAATGTAGCACCGTTCTTTGACACTTCAGTTGAATCTACAACAGAAGCAGGTAATTTAAGAACATCAAATGAATATGAACAGTATAAGCAAAGCCTAATAGACTTAGGTAAAGACTTAGGTTTAGAAGTAGAAATTGAAGAAGCTATCGGAGGTTATGTAAATGATGCCGGTACAAAGATAAGAGAGATAAGTACAGTTGTAAATTTAAAAGACGCTACACTAGAACAAGCCTCTGAGTTTGCGGCTATCGCTGCTGCATTAGCACCTGAAGTACAAGAGTCTAGCATTGCTGCTGAATATACTACAGACGGTGCGATAAATCATAATGGTGACGAAATTACTATCAAGGTTTCAGATACGGAAGGCACCTTCCAAGCCCTGCAAGAAGCAGGTATTGATGAATTTACTTTGAGCGAAACAAATAATTCATTAACTTTGTTGGACATTTTTGATTTTAGTGACCCCCAAAAGGATGCCAAACTTGAAAAGTTATTAGATATATTAGATGACAAAAACATTACTTATGAAGTCTCAGACAAAAGAGCAATCAACTCAAGATATATTGGCAAGGAGAGCCGACAACAGATTCTTTCAGATGGTCGCCAAGGCTCCCTACAACAACGACAAGAAGGGTCAAGCCTTCGTGAAAAAATCCTCCTCGCAATAAACCGTGATGCCGAGAACGAAGGAATAACTACAGAAGAATATACAGAGGTAAAAGATACTGATACCAACATGAACACCAACGACTTGATAGACAAGTATGTTGGAATGGATGATGTGGGTAAATTTTTACAATTCATCAACAAGAGTTTTCCTTTTGTTCAGTTTTCTGTAAATCAAGAAACATTTAATAAAATGATAGCTAGTCCTGATGTAACTCCTTACATTAAAAACGGACAGGTAATATATGGTATGACTAAAGAGGGTAAAATATTTATCAACCCTGAAGTTCATAAATCAAAAAGTGATTTATTTAATACTGCCATACACGAGATGGGACACGTATGGATAGAAAACTTAAAAATACAAGGCAAAGAGATATATAATAAAGGTGCAGCTTTGATAAAACAAACTGCTCTTTACAAAAGAAACTTAAAAAAGTTTGATGGTGATGTAACCAAAGCCGTAGATGAAACTATGGCTACTCTAATAGGTAATAAAGGAGAGACGGTAATAAACGAATCGTTAAAAGAAAAAATAAAAAATTGGATAAACTCTGTATGGACGTTTGTAAAGAAGACCTTTAAATTATCAAAGGACTTGTCACCACAAGAAATACAAGACCTCACACTAGATGAGTTCTTAGGAACTGCCGTTGCTGACATTCTTTCAGGTAAACCTGTGAAGATTGACGATAAACAACTAAATACATTGACTGAGAACTTAGCTGAGACTATGTTTAGAGCTGATGACACTGCTTCTGAGATAGTACGTATAGGTAGGGAAAACGCATTTTCAGACGCATCTATACGTGAAGTATTAAAAGGAAGAGGGTTTAGTGCTGATATAATCAACGAGGCGATGACTTATGACGTAGATGGCACCACAAGTATGCCGACTGAATTTAGTCGTGTAGAGGGTGGTATATTGAAGGCAGCAAAACTTTTTAATGAAGTCAATCAAAAGCTCCAAGACTTTTCAATGAAAGCAGGTAAAAGAATAAAAACCTTTTCAGAGATAAGACAAAAGGCACAGGAATTATTAAAAGCCAATCCTATCTTCCAAGAACAGAATGAACAAGTACAACAAGAATTACAAATAGGGTTTGACAGAAGCCTTGGATATAGAGGTAATCCTGAAGTTCAACAAGAGATAAGTAATATACGAGCTAACCTCAGACAACAAAACGTAGGAGCAACTAATCTTAATAACTTAAAAATACAGTTAAAGAATTTTATTAGAGCTAGTTTACCTCCATCAAAAAAATATAGTCAAGCAAAAATTAATAGACTTATTGCATCTGTAACTAATCTAAGAAAACCTGAGCAGTATATCGCAGCTCAAGAAAAAGTAATGAAGATAGTAGATGAGCAACGTGCTATTATGAAAAGAGACACTCTTGCAGAGATATACAAAATAGTAAAAGACAAATCCTCATTTAGATTACAGTCAAAAAAGAGAAGATTAAAAGGAGTCGATGGTATTGCACAGGTCACTTTTGCTAACATAAAAGAAGTGTTGGATGCAGTTTTAATTAAAGACCCTGAGCTAAGAGCTGAAGCGGTAAGAAAGATTTCTGATTACTTATTAAAGAATGAACAAAAAATATTTGAGGCTTCACAAAAGGTAGTAAGGAACGAAGAGATAGATTACTTCGAGCAAAATTTACTACAACTTCAATTAGCTTATGACCAATTTATAGACCTACCTGAAGCGTCTTTAGAACAAGCACAAGGTATCTTAGAAGATTTAAAACAACAAAAGAAAGAAGGTATACTGCGTTTTAATGAGCGTAGATTAAAAAAAGCTGCTGAAGCAGAAGCAAGAGCAGAAGAAGTAACAAATCAAATTAAGGAAACTAACAGTAATTTATTCAATGAAGATGGTACTTTAAAAGATGAACAACAAATAAGACAAGACTTAGATGATATAAAAGCCGGTTTTGTAGGCAAAGGTATTATCGGTAAGGTCTTTAATAAAATTTTAAGTTCATTCAATAAAAGCCCATTTAAAGAACCGGCAGCGAACATTATAACAAATATGGAAACTGTTACTTCCTTCTTAGATAATAAAGCAAAAGGTCTTACTTCATTTACTGACAAAGTTTACAGAAGGTTAAACCGTGCGTCAGAAGTGGTTTTACAAAACCAAAGAAAGATGCGTGAAAAACTTGATGACTTTGCTAAGGAAGTAGGTTTTGAAAGTTACTATGATTTTGAATCAAAAGTAAACACCGCCTTGGGTCTCGATAGGTTAGGTAGACCAAATACTAAAACTCTTGTTATAAACAAACTAGATAAGTCAGGAAACATAACAGACGTTAAAACTAACATAACTCAAAACGCAAATCAATTATTGCGTATTTATGCTCTTAGTAAAAATGAAACACAAAGAAATAAATTACTAAGACAAGGTATTACACCTGAGATATTAGAAGACATTAAACAAGAATTAGGTCCTGACATTATAGCGTTCGCAGATAAGATAGTTAATTATTTCAGCACCGAATATTTTAATGAAACCAACAATGTATATAAACAAGCCAATGGTATTAACTTAGGTTTTGTCGAAAACTATTTCCCAACTAAAACAATAAAACAAAAAGTAGATGCAAGTATGTTGTTAGACGGCAACTTTAATGGAATCTTTTCTTCAGAAACCGCTCCTGCATTTAAAGAAAGAACCGACACAAGAAGTGGTATTGATTTAAAAACAGGTGGCTTTATAGACGTTATGCAAAACCATGTGGAAACTATGGAGCGATATAAAGCTCTTGCAATACCCGTTCAGCAACTAAACGAGTTCTTTAATATACCTGCAGTTGATTTACTTCTTGATGTTTCAGGAATGAAAAAATTATTAAAGACTACAGTCAATGCTGCAGTCAATCCACAATCTGCATCAGTAACTGCAGAAACCGGTGGTGGTAAGTTTATTAGTAATTTGGCAAATAAGTTTACAGGGTTTGCATTAGCGTTTAAATTAATTCAAATTGCTAAACAAGCTACATCATTTGTTAACGCCTTTTCACAGTACAATTATTTTAAACCTGATAGTACAATTCCAAAAGTATTCCAAGCACCAATCGAGGCGGCTATGTTTGCAGTAGATGCCGTAGGAGTTCTTTTTAGCATGGTGCCTGATTTCTTTGGTAAAGAAGGAGCCATTGCAAAAGCAAGAAAAATGTCTGCAACTTTTGACCAAAGGGTTACAGAGGGATTGGAAGGAGATGTATATGGTCTTGAAACAGGGTCTAACACTTTAAAACAAGTCGGTAAAGGAACCGGCGTGTTTCCAAAGCTCGTAAGAAACTTCAAGAGACTTTCAGGTAGTCCTACAATAATAGGAGATATATTAGGTGTTATGGGTTATTACATAAACTACAAACGTAATATAGCGAATGGAATGAGCGAAGCACAAGCCCTTGAAGCATTTAATGACTACAACTCCACTCAGCAATCTCGTAGAGCAACTGACAAAATTCCTTTACAACTAAAAGGAGACGGGTTAAGTAGGTTCTTTACGATGTTTGGAAGTACATTGTTTTTACAAATAAATAAAGTAAGACAAAGTTTAGACAACTTATCTAAAAGCTATCAGCTCGGGAAGGTTGAAGGTAACAACAAAGTAACCAAAACAGTATACGGAGCGAAAAAAGTCTTAGAAAATAAACAAGCAGTAAGAAGTTTTTATTTAAACTTTGCAGTAGCCAACGTATTGTTTACCGCAGTGTCAAACATAGCATTATTAACAAGAGGTGACAACGAAGATAGGGATGCGTTTTTTGATAAACTAAAAAAGGCTATGATGGGTCTGAATCTTTTATATCAAATACCAATCATAGGTGCAACGGCAGAGCAAGGAATCAACTATTTTAGTGATGATAGACGTAAGCCTGTTGATGATATAGTAAACCCCTTAACAAGCGTATTAATGAAAGCTCTTAGACAGATTGAAGAAGCAACAGAAAAAGGTGGTAGCTTTGGAGAAAAGATTGCTGCAGGAGTTGAGCCGCTTATTGAATTAGCACTAGGAGCACAGACAGACCCATTTGTAGGGTTATACAATGCAATTCAAAAAGGAGTGTTTGGGGATGTTAATTCAGAAGAATTTTATGAAGCCATCTATGATTTCTTAGGTATTACTCCATCTTATAGACCGGGTTACGGACAAAGAGGCTCTTCAGTAAAAGGTATTATACCGCAAGGGGGTATCAGAACAAAGTCTGATTTGAAAAGATATAGCCCTGAATTGTATGAATTAAAGTATGGACAGAAAGACAGAATTAGAAAAGAACAACGAGAGCGAAGAAAACGAATGCTCAAAGACATGGGTTTTAAAGAAATCAACGGTAAGTTGTATCCAATAAATTAATATTTAAAATACCTAAAAGTCTTTTGTTTAGGATAATATAACATAAGCTCTTCGTCATTAAAAGCTCCTTTACGGGGTTTTCTTCCTCCCCAACGTACTTCGCCTTTGATTTCTGACGGAAGTCCGTATATGATGCCGTCATCACAAGCCCATATAATTACCGGGTTAAGTCTTTTATCACACAACTTAACTATTTTTCTTGCTGCCACAGGAAGTGGATATGCGTCTGCTATATTTTTGTATCTTCCTTTTACTTCTGCGTAGGATATAAGTTTGCCGTTCTCATCAAAGACTCTGTAGTCTACGTCGTTTTCTCCAAGTTTCTTATAGGTTCCTTTGAACCTGCTTACAAACTTTTCTATTGCTTTTCTTTCTCTTTTTAAATCTTTATTAGATTCGAACCTCATTTAATGATGAATTTCTGTATGACAACGTGAGCACAAGATAACACATTTATCAATTTCTTTTTTAATTTTTTTTATAGCCAAACCTCTTGCTGCTGCTTCTCCTATTGCAAATTCTTTATTGTTTTGTGGGTGATGAAACTCCAAAGCGTGTATAGAAAAATTTGGATGTGTTTCCTTTGAGTATCCACATATTGAACATTTACTATTTCTTTTATATTGTTTGAGCCATGCTCTAATATTGTGTCTTCTGTTTTTTTTAATTTCATTGACACACTTTTTACATTTTCTGCTAGGGATGTTTTTCCCTGCTTTTGTAAACTTACCTGAAAGATAAAAGTCGGATATATGTTTTCTTTGATTGCAGTGTGAACAGGTTCTATAGGTCATCGTCGAGAGAGTCTTGAAGACTTTTTAATTCTTCTATTAATGACTTAACCTCTATTTTTGCTTTATCTATTTCTTTATCCGCAAGTTCTTCATATAAGTTTGTAAGTCGGTTATGTAGTCCATCCATAAGATAGTTGATGTGCTTTATGCGTTCTGCATCTATGGACGATATGCCTACCATTTTTATTCTATGTGTTCTTCCTTATCCATTGCATTAAGAAACTCTCTTCCCATGCGTGGATTAATTTTTTTTATATATCTGTAAATTTTTCGTGAATTGATTTTAACCGTCTCCCGGTCCTTTTTGCTTGAGTCGATTCCTAAATTAGCATACATACTGCAATCAATACGTAGAAGCTCGTCGATTTTTTTCTTTCCATTCCAAGTAGAAAATTCAACAATCTTATCTATGTCTTGAATACTATACGCCATTTATGATGTGTATTATCTTTGAGTTAATTTTACTTAGTTGTTCTGAGTTGAGGTGTCTTCTTTCAAGAATTTCTAAAGTGTCGCTATATTTATTCCTTGAATTTAGACGATTATTCAACCGTTCTAATTCCAAAGTTAAACTTTTATTTTCGTTTTCCAAATATTTAACCGTTTTAAATAATTCTTTCCTACTGTATGAGTCGTGTGCATTTACACCGTCGTGATTAAAAAACAGTTCTCTTATAAGGTGGTATTCCTCTCTCAAGTTCTTATCTGTTATCCATAAATCTTTAAATTGTTTCAATCCGTGGAGTACAGTGGCGTGGTTTTTACCTATACTTTTTCCAATAGCACTGCATCCAAACTTGAGTTCATTAAGTATTTTATAATATATCATTCGACCGTTAACTGTTTCTCTTTTTCTACAAGAAGTTTTTATAGAGACGTTTAGAGATTGGTCTATTATATCAGCGAGGACACGAAAGGTTCTGTTTGTTTTTATTAGTGATTCCATTTGATTTTGCTTTTAGAGTTTTATTTTCTATTATATAATCTAGGTAGTCGTCTACCTCGATGGTTTGAACATCAAGAAAGAAAGGGGGTTCGTCTTCTTGATTAAGGTATTCTACTTCAAAATATATAGGAGGATTGAAGTCCTTACATACTCCACCAACCATTTGGGACCAACCGTTTTTTTGTGGTAAAGAGTCGTAGGATGAGTTTACTTGTGCCGCTATTTCAATGCCTACAAGTCTTGGGAACTCTTTTAATTGAGTTACAAACCAATCATCTACTTCATAGTACAAGTCAATCGCCTTTATATATCTCTGTTTTAAAGCCATATTGTTTTAGTTCACTTATTCTAAACTCCTGTAGTTTAGAAGTTTTTCCTTTGGGTTTTTTAATCTCACTAAAAAGAACATTAGCGTTTGGTGGAATTGCTATTAAGTCCGGTATTCCATTCTTGTTTGTGTTGATTAACTTGATAACATAGTAACCTTCACTTTCAAGCTGCTTAATTCTTTTTTTCTGTATCTCTTGTTCGGTCATCTTTTAAACTGTTTCTGTAATCTAAAATAAAACCTACTATTACTATTAAGTTCATCCCTACAGACGCAAAGATTTCCTTTATGTCAGCATAAACATTCATTGTCAAATGTATATGTCCAACAATCCAAAAGGGTATAGCGAGGTTCTGACTCACCCAAATGACAAAAAAGATAATAAACTTTTTCATCTTTACAAAGTTAATAAATCTCTTTTAAAATGTTGTACCGTGTAATCTTTCTTCTTTATCACTGTCTTGTAAATATCTTTCTCAATTCCCTTTTCAGAAAAGACCCAATAAATTTTACTGTGTCGTCTATCTTTAGTTGTCATTCTGTCTCTGCTCTGCCAATAACTTGTAGCACTAAAGTCTATGTTGTAATAAATAATAGCCTCAGCTTCTTTCAAACTAATGCCTTCTCTACCGCTTACTATTTGCAATGCTATACATTTATCAGTGTTACAAAACTCTTCAACAGTGTTACAAAGCGTGTCTTCAAAGACACTCTTCAATGCTTTGTATTCTTGTCTAAACTTATAAAAGATTGCAATTTTTTTATTTTTAAAATGCTCTTTGATGAATAATGCTTTTGAATCGTCGAGAATAATTCCGTTACCGCTCTCGCATATAATAGTTCCGGAATACAGTTGATGTAACTTCTGCATCATTTTAGCAGGTGTGTCTGCAAGTATAGTATCTCCTACGCCGTTTATTACTTTATCTTTTGTTAACTGTTTTGTTAGTTCATACGTTATAGGTTTCATCTTTACACTCAGCACCTCTTCATCTATTGTATTGGTAAACCCCGCCTCTTGTTGTGTAAAACTTATAGTGTATGGTTTCATTTCATACAAAATATTTAAGGTTCCTTTTGAGTAATCGTTTATGTAAACAGAGTTAATAATTTTCTGAGTAACCTTAACATAATCCTTAGCGAACTTGTAAAAGCTCACGTATTTTTTAAACGGGTTTGTTGGGATACCAAACACCTGATGATACATCTGACTGTAGCTTTCAGGTGTTGGTGTTCCCGACATCAAACAAACATAGGGGCTTCTGTTTTTATTAATTAAATTTTTTATATCCTTTGCTCTTTTACTTGGCTTTGGGAATGCACCTAATGAGTGTGCCTCGTCTACTACAATAAAATCAAACCTATTACTTGCTCTGCTCTTTACTTTGTGTAGTGACTCATAGTTGATAACAGTTATCTCAAAGTCGGGGTTGAGAAGTTTATAATCGTTTTCAATCGAACTGATGGCTTTCTTTTTTGTAACAAACAAAACATTATTACACTGAAGTCTTGTGGCTATGCCCATGCTTGTGAGTGTTTTTCCCGTTCTGACCTCCATAGATAAGTATACGAATTTATATTTCGCACATATCTCAGCACCCTTTTCTATTATTGTTGATTGGTATTCTCTGAATTTAAACATAGTTTTTTATAATGTTCAATTGAAAAATTAATATTGTCTCTTACCTCATCGTCTGATTCTGACTGATAAACAAACTCTTCCTTGGTGTAGGCTTTCTTTCCTCTGCCTATCTTCACTGTTTTTGTTTTGTTCATAACCCTGAACAATATTTCCATTTGCTTTAGTTGTTCGCAGTCACTCCAACCTGAAGTCCTTCCCAATAGTTTTGCCATCGTTAATTAAATTATATACTTGTCTACATCTTTCATAATCTTCTACGTCTGTAAAATATTGAAGCATCTGTTCAAGTGTCTTTAAAGACACAGTCTTCTCCGGATTAAAAACAAACCATCCCTCGCCTTGCATAATTAGTTCTTCTATGGTGACATCACCATTTAATACATTCAAACTATTTATCATTGCTTGGTTTATATCACACATTTAATCTTGATTGTGGGTTAATTTCATCGGCTCTTTTTAATCTCATCCATTTACCTGAGTGGTCTCTACCTTCCTCGGGTGAAGCTCCCGTTTTAAAAACGGCATAGGCAACCATCCATTTATTGAATCTAATCCTACTTATGGTTAATTTGGCTTTAGGTCCATAGTCAGGATAGTGTTCGATAAAGTCTATGTATGCGTTTTGCAAACTAATTCTTACGTCTGTTCGAAGCATATCACTTGGCTCACTACCGTTTATAAGTCCACACCATTCAATAAAGTCGTGACAAGTTTCTGCAGATAGTTGTCTCTTTTTAAGGTTTACAAATTTGCTTTGGACCAATCCTGTGTTGAGGTATCCCTGTAAACAGTTAATCATATAGTTGTCAAACGCACACCATTCGTCATCGTTCCAATCGCCAAACAGAAGTTTTTTAAACTCGTCCAAAGGTGTATGGTTTTTATTATAATGTTGATGGAGTTCTAGTTCCCATTTACGTCTCGCAAAAGAATTACCACTGCCTTTGATTGCGTAGTTAGTTGTAATCGCTATCTTGGGAGACTTGCTGAAAGGTATTTTAATTGCGTCCTTGTTTTTCTTTTCTAATGTCAAACCTTCAGTGACAACAGAAAATAATCTTTCAAAGTCAAAATGCTTTTTCACATCATCAAAGACAAGTATCTGTGTGTCTGCTGATACAAGCTGATAAGCAAAGGACCTTTCAAATGCAAATGCTTTTCCGTCTATGGTTACAACCTTTTTCATTTGGCTTAGTGCGTTCATAAATATTCCTTTACCCGTGCCGCCTTCAGGATTGTCTGATATTACCTCATCATTTAATATTACTGCAGGACAATAAGATAGGTTTTTGTGTCCATGCATCATAAAACCTATTGTACTCTCCATTGACTTTACTCTGTCTTCTTCTCCTTTACAGATGTTTTTAATAAAGGTCTTGTAGTCTGTGTTGTCTTCACAAGAAGTGAAGTTTCTATTTATTACGTGGTCTTTCCAAACGTATCCACCTAAGTCTATGTAATCAATGATGGTTTTTTCTTTGGGTGTAACTTTAACTGCACAATTTCTGAAATACAAATAAGAAGTATCCTTGTTGTCAGCAATAAAATAAATATCTATTGTAGAAAGCAATGTCAAAAACTCTTCTCTAAAGAATCTTGTTTGGTCTGCAAAGTAGTTGTATATACTTAGGTCATCAATATCAAGGAGGTAGTTTAGAATAAAATCTTTGATACTTTTTTCGTCAGTGTGGTCTATCAAGTTGTTAGTCACTTTAACAAACACATAATTCTTTCCTCCCTCGGGGCAGTATTTGTAAAAGCCGTTGTCTTCTAAAAACTGTTTAAATAAAACGTGAACAATCTTTATAGTTCCTTTATCGTTCTTGGTCCAAAACTGTGTCTCTTGTGCTTCTTCGTCTATACGTGTGAGGACGGCATCTATTACCTCGCTCTCCAATTGACTGTCCTCTAGTTGGGAGCGAATCTCTTTTTTTGACGTGCCTCTTTTGAGTTTTATTTTTAAATTGTTAACTCGGTCTTCGTCTTCATAGTATTTGCTTCCAAAGTTTTGAGTGTTAGCATACGCACTGTCAATAGTTCTATTTATTTCAGTCTCGTTAAAATCTGAAGTTTGATAGTTGGATAAAATATATCCTGCTAACGATTTGTTTATTCCAAAGTCATTAAAAGCTGAGGCTAGTACATAACAGTTATGATTTCTTTGTCCTTCAACCATTGGATATTTTTTGTTCCACCAATGTAGAAGTATTTCAACGATTTTGTTTTCGTCTGTTATAGGAATGGTAGGAGCATCTCTGTATTGGTGCTTCTCTTGGTATTCTTTCTCTTCTATCTTGTCCCATACAGATGAGTTAGGGTTGTGATAGATTAGTGGGTCATAACTTTCATAACATACTCTTGATAAGTTTTTACACGTGACATCAAACTTATCATTATTAAAATGTTTATTTAAAGAATTAAAATAATTTACGTGATTGTCTATGTCTTGTGGTATCTTCACTAATACTTTCAATCCCTTACCGCTTGGAGAAATAAAAACTGAAAAAGTATAGGGAGACTTGGTTATGTTTTCTTTGTCTTGTAATAATTCTTTGCTTTTCTCGTAACCGTCAAAGTCTAAACAGATAAGTCCTGAATGTTCTTGGATGGAGTTGTCGTTTCTTTTTATAAACTTTCCTGAAAAACAAATAGCGGGTAAATTCTTTTTTAGTTCATTGCGTTCTGCTTTGCGTTGCTCTAGCCTGATACGCTTTACAAGTTCCTTAGACGCTCCGTCTTTGATGCGGTCTAATATATGCTCTACTTTTCTATAAAATGGTGTGTCTGTTGATTTAATGTTTCTGAATATAGTGATGTCTGATGTCATAATTTTAATGTTTGTGCTTACTTTGTGCTTACTTTGTGCTTTCTTTCTGTCTGATTTTCAATGAGTTGCTCACTTTGTTAACTTTTTTCCCTTGTATTAAAAAAATAAAATAATAAATAATAAATATAATTATAAGATTTCGCAGACAAAAGTCAGCAGAGCAGGTCCAAAAAAAGGGGGACTTTCATCCCCCCTGAAAATGAATAACTCTAAATTAAAAAGGCAAGTCGCCTCCCGTTGGGGTTGCTACTGTCTCTGCCTCTTTCTTTTCGGGTGTCCATGTATCTAGTTCCATGTATGGATTACCACTCTTGGCATACTTGATGTTCATATTAATCCACCCATTTTTTTGATGCTTCTTCATAAATGAAACTGCATCGTCGCATTTAACCGACACTCTACCGACAACAAAGTCGGGAGCATTTTCTTGTCTTTTAAAAGAGAAACCGTCGGCAAATATTTTCTCTTCATTATTATTAGCTTGTGCCATTATATAATTATTATGTTCTGTTCCAAAAGTTTTCTAGTTGCGGAGATAATTTTTCTTTTCTCGGCACGAGTCTCACAAGTCATTGGAACTTCGACTATATGGACACGTTTCTTTTTAAATAGCCGTGTCTTTAAAGACACAAGCCATAGTTTAAATTTCTTCATTAAAGTAAAATTGATTAATGTCTTCTGTTGGATTGTCGCCAAAAAATGTTCGGTAAACTTCAACCGCTTTTTCTACCTTACGTTTACCACGGTCTAAACTTTCTTGACCGACGGTGAAAGCCCCCATCATTAGACTTGTTTTGTCTATAACGAGGAACACCATCGGCTTTCCAAACAATTCTTGATATATGTAGGCTTGACTATCGTAGTTATACTTACGTGCGTTCCACTTAAAATCTGAAATCGAACTTGATGTCTTCAAATCGTAAAGATAATCCTTGCCTACAATGTCTGCCTTTCCTTTCCACATTTCCCCGCATATTTCTTTTACTGCGGGTACTTCAAACTTGTTATCTTCTGCATATATCCAATCAAAAAAATCAAGATTTGTTTTCATTGCTTCAACCCAAAACTCTACTTCATTCTTTTCTTTTAAAAGCAAAGCAAAGTCTCTTGGTCTTGAACTGTTTGCAGATAACTCTGCCACATACTCTTTATACTTCTTTGTGTTACGGGATGCAACATCAATAAAGTCCCAATCTTTTGCTTTGTTTGGTTCTAAAAAAAGTTGATGGAAGTATCTGCCCATAGCAAATTGTTTAGAATCTTCTCTCTTTGCTCCAAACTCTTTGGGATTATTAAGTAATGTTCCTATATCTGAATTAGAAAGGTATTGTCTTCCTACTCCATTATAGTATTCGTTGTCGTCTTTAAGTTGATTGATTATCTCTTGTGTCATTGTGCTAGAATTTTTTTGATTTCTGATTTAGCATTTGCTGACAAAGAATACTTGGTCTCTAATGTGTTGACCAAACTATCCATGCCTTTGCTTTTATTAGCATCAATCCACTTCTGTGCCTTGACCCAATTAGCAGTTCCCAATTTAAGTAATGGTTTCTTTGGTGTCTTTGAAGACACTTCTGAATTAGCAATAGCATTAGATACCTCGTCTGCTGATGCGACTGATGTGTCTAATCCAATTCCAAAGTTTGCTAACGCTCTACCCCACGCTGAGGTTTCGCAGTTCTCCACGTATGATGTCTTATTAATAAAGGTGCTGCCTTTGATTTCTTCTGCCAACCCCGTAGCGATGGTGTTGTCATTCTCGTCTATAACATAAGCCATAATTAAAATAGAGTTTTCTGTTTTCTCTATGACTTCTGTAATTAGTGAGTGCTTTGGAAAGTGTTTTCTGAAATAAATAAGTCTTTCATTTACCTCAACATACTCTTTACCTTTGATGTTTACTGTCTTGAGTTTCATTTGATATTTGATTTAATTTACTTTTAATTTTACTGTATCTCTTTAAGATACTTTCTCTTGATGCTTTGAGTGACTGAATTTGTTTCGGGTTTTTTCTACCGTTAACTTCTGCCTTTATACTCTGACCAATCCTATCGAGTTTTGTACGATAGTTAGACAAAGATAATTCATAGACACCAATTCTCCAACCTTTTTTTAAAAAAATTTCGTGTATATCTGACGGGACTTCTTTGTAATATTCTCCACCCATTGTTGTCGATTGTATAACAACCTCCTTGCTTTCATTGTCCATAGATATTTTACAACCGTATAAAATTTTACCAATGTATCCGTCTCCGCTTACGTCGACTGCATAGTTATCTTCTATTGCTTGTTGCATTATATCTTGGGGCGAATAGTTAGGCAAGTTGATTAAAGGTGAGTTCATAATCATTGTCCGCAGTTACTTTTTCTTTCACTGTTTCTATCCCGTGGATAATAGTTGAGTGACCTACTTCATAACCGTTATACCCCATATACTCTTGGATGTAACGAATTTGCATAGGTCTTTTATAACATAAAAAATATAACAGATGCCTTGCATCTACTATATCTCTTCGTTTTGATTTCGTAAATAACTCTGATGGAGTTAAGTTAAATAGGTCGCAAACTTTTGCTACGTATTCGTCGAAGGCTTTTTCTTTCATTTAATTTTATTTATGTTCCCAAAGATTTTACCGTACGTTTCAAACAAATCATCGAGTTGCTCCTTGGGTGATTTTACACTATTGATTTTACTTTTATTATTTAGTTGACTCATCCACTGCTCGTATAAATATCCGTCGTCGATGTGGTCTTGATTTTGTTCACGAGTTTCGTGAAACATTTTTTTTGATATTGACATTTGATTAAATTTTAATTAGGTAAATATAATGATTGTCTATTTCTTGTGCAAATTTTTTTAGAAAAAGAAGACGGGAAAATTATCTGTTTTTTTCTCATTCTTTTTGGCAATGAGTTTTTCTTTTATAACCTCGTCTTGTTTTCTTAATTGCACTTTCAACAAGATAAGGTATCCAATCAAGTCGGATACCGTATCCTCTGTTAGGTCTGTTATGCCTTTGGTTTTTATTCTAGATAGTTTGTCGTCTATCCTTGCACACAATCCCTCGACTGCCTCTAGTTTGCTGAAGATTTGCGGGGGGTTGTTAGCAGTGTCGCCATAAGCCTTGTTCTTTTCAAGCAAAAGATTTATTATCTTATTTGCTTCGTCTTTAATGAGTTCTGTAGTATCCATTATTGTATTTCTGATAAATAAAATTCATATAACTTTTTCTCTACTTCCTCCACGTCTTTACTTTTGTGAACGTCTTGACCAATCTGCACTGACCACTCATTGTCTTTGTTGCATTCTATTATCGTGCAACCAATGTAAACAATAACAGTTTCAGTGTCGTCTAATAATTGATGACCGCAAAAGTTACCATTATCTTTCTCGTAATCTTTTCTATGATAAATAGTTCCCGTGTCTTTAAAGACACTAAACGTTAACGGCTTGTCTTTGTCTGCCATTACTTGTAGTCTTTGTATGTATCCCTTGTGTGGGTTTGGTCGCATCTTTTCTGCCGATGCTTCTTTTAAATATATTGCTTTCATAATTAAATTACTTTTTCGATTTTAGTTAATCTTTCTAATTTAGCCTCATCAGAAATTTTATCCCAATCACTTGGTGCTTCCCAATGTGGTATTAAACTTCGCATTGTAGCAAAAACAATTCGCTCCTTGTATTTTACTTTGTCTGCAAGTGTCGTGTTTTTGTCTTGGGTCAATTCTCCCATTGCCAAAAATGATTTCATAAAGTTAAATGTATTCTCCATGTTATATAGGTTTTGATGTTAGTGAAATGTATTTATGCACACGATACGACGGCACTTTACGGTTCGTTACTACGTCGGTCCATTCGCCCGTGCTTTTGTTTTGAATTACTCTGTGTCCCGTGTCAAGGGAGCGGTATCTTACGTTGGTGTATTCGATTTCCATTTTATTTAAGTTTAAAGTTTGTCTAAAGATAGTGTAATTTATTTTACTTTGCAAGTTTTAGGTCTGCTAATTTTACGTACCAATATCCGTCTATCAATTTTTTACTTGTGCCATCCCAACTATTACGTGGGTGATATTGCTTCGGCAAGTATCCGCCTTCAATACAGATACGAAGCCCCAACTCTAGGGCTTCATCTATCTCCTCGTGTGACTCAATCAAACTGTCTGAGTCGTCGTCGTGTATTGCATAAAGTTCGTGACCTAACCATATCTCATCACGTTTCTTTTTTCCGTATTTCATTGCGTCGGTAACGTCCAACCAAACGAACTTATCTTTTTTTGTTATATAAATTGCCATATCTATTTTATTAAGTTAATGTTTTTTGTTTGCTCTAAATGTCTGAGTAACGTATTAAGTCCTACGTTTATTCCGTGATGTTCTCTCCACGTGTGGCTATCGTTTACCCATTCGTCGTCTTGTTTGATGTCCTCTGCGATTCTTTTGATTCGCTCTAGGGGTATCATCTCTCCTTGTCTCACTAAGCCTATAACTTGCTTCACATAAGGTAGCCCGTAAATTTCGAAGTCTGAATCTTTATATTCTGTTTTTAGTAGATTCTCGCACTCGTCTAATACTTCGTGCATTAAGTCTAATTTTATTCTGTCGATTTCCATTTGATTATTTATTTATTTCGTTATACAAAGTTTTAATTAATTCGTTGGTCTCTAAGTTTCTGTACTTCACTCGGTACTTGTTCCAACCACTTGGCGATACGTTCAAGCCGTACCACTTACGTATGTTGCGGACCGCTTCCACTAAAGTATTGCTCGACCCGTGGTACCATTTCGTAAATCCGTTCTGACGTTTTTGAATTTCGCCACGGCTCTTTACGTACTTCACAAAACCAATACCGTCTCCGCTAAATCCAAACAAGTTAGTTCGTGGATTGTGGTATATAGTTTTTTCTGTTTGTCTTTGTCCGACCTTTCGTTCTGACAAATGTGTTAAGTCTATATTCATTTTATTAAATTTAAAGTTACTGTTTCTGTCTTTTGACTTCATCAGCAGGAACACACATTCCTGAACAGTAGCCCGTGTCTTTGAAGACACGAGCTTACTTAGGTTAGTCTTGGAACCGTAACACTTCTTCTTCCGTGAACCAACCGTCACAACCGTTGCAATGATAGTTAGCAAACCCGTCGAACTCAAGGTCGTGATAACAGTCAATACAAATCGGTTTTTCTTTACTGCGGTCGAACTCGTTATACATATCTATTTGAGTACACTCAGGCGAGTCCTCAAACTTGAACACGTCCTCAGCATCTGCCTCGGGGTGCCTCGTAAATGTAAACTTGGGCTTGGGTCTGTTGTTAAAGTCGGCGATGTGGTTTGACCCGTTCCACTGAGTTTTCGCTCCCTCGTTGAAATACAACCAACAAGGGTACTCCTTGCCATTGACTTTGACAAGTATCTGCTTTCGCTTGTACCACTTGGGATGACCTTCCAAACTGTCCACTCTCTGCAACGTGGTGTCGCTGACTTTGAACACGTCAACAACTACGTTGTGACCCTTTCCCTTTTCGGGAATGACGTACGGTATACCGTTTGAAACCATAGGGTATTTGTACTTGGTCTTTCCCGTTCCTAAGTGCTTTGCATTACGCAAGTAACGGTAATAGTTACCGTTACCCTTACGCAATGTGCCATAGACCGCAATGAGGTTATCTTGTAGGACGTTGGTCTTTGAATACCAAACCCCGTCTCTCAATGTATAGAGGTGCTTGTTAAAGATTTGAAACGACCGTGTGCGTGTGTTAATTGCTACGAATCGAGCATCAAACTTGGCTAGGGATTGTTTCCACGTGTGACGTGGTGTCCTGCCTAACTTGATTGCTAGGTCCTCGGTGTCGGTCATATTCTTGTTGCCGTACCCGTGAACTGTACCGTTCATCATAAGCAACTCGTGTTTGTTGTGTCCGCATACAAACGGGTGTGTGTTTGCTCTGCAAACTTTCCCAACTGTAGCATATCTAAAGTGAGCGATGTACGGTCTGTCGGTATACAATACTTTGTATTCTCTTGACTTGTGGTATGTAGTCTCGAACGTGTCAAGCCAAACAATACCCAACCCGTGTGGATTGATTCGTGAACTTGTTTTGAGTACCTCACGTGGTACTACTTTGTTTTTCTGTTTGATTATTATAATACACATAAAATTAAATTTGTGAGCGGTGCCTAAAAAGACACAGAACTCGATTAATATTAAACAAAGATACGACAAAATTTAGACATAACCAAATTTATTTTTTTTGGTGTCTAGGTTTTTTCTCTCGATACCTTTGTATTTTTGAGACAAATTTGTATACGCCTTGTCTAGGGCGTGGTACTTGGTATAACCCGCCTCTCGTGAGACGGGCTTTCCTTTGTAGTAAATTGTATAAGACTTTAGTGCTTCCATATTAAAAGTTTTGTAAAAATCTTTCCTTTACTTTTATTGTGTCGCCAACCTTTGCGGTCGCTTCATTACAATAACAATAATTCTTGTTAATGTATCCTTTGTTGGTTTCATAACTCCAACTGTGTATCTTTTCAATTACACATTGTGTGGTTTTTTCATTGGACCACGGTCCTACTACTGTATACATATTATTGATTGTTTAATTCATTAATTATCATTTCTTTGAACTCTTTTATCTTACTTTCTTTACTTTGACCGAAGGTAAATAATGTACCATCAAATCGCATTACAAGTTCGTCTGTCCATTTAAAGTTTTCTAGTTTCATTTTATTAAATTTTAAG
>TARA_R100000773_G_scaffold44639_1_pt1 | contig 20250 bp, 15 predicted proteins | sample TARA_R100000773 | Tara Oceans TARA_R100000773 (sample SAMEA2623365) | marine metagenome | biome: marine biome (ENVO:00000447); feature: surface water layer (ENVO:00002042); material: "saline water (ENVO:00002010), including plankton (ENVO:xxxxxxxx)" | depth 5 m | reverse complement strand
CCACCTTGACTATCAATAAACTCTTCAGTTATATTAAGTATTGTAAAATACCCTGTAGGGTTAGGTGTATCTACTAGCCTGTCAAATGTTTTAAGTCTTAATGTTTCTAACGGAGCTACATTAAACAACAAAGGCAAAGCCAATAATCCTAATAATAAACTAGCCCATCTCATTAGTTACTCTGTGTAATTTTTATAACAGAATCGCCACCACCATTTACTATTAGCTGTGTACTCTTACCATCTTGTATTAGTATGACGGTATAAGCTCCTGCTTTATCTAAATCTATTCTTACTGTCTGTTCCACACTTCTGAAGAAAGATATTTGTTGGTCTGTAATAAAAGTATTTATTTGTGTATTAGGGTCAAAGCCAACCTGTGTGCCTTTTAAATTTATATCTGTTCTTAATATACTTTCTGTCTCATCTAGTTCGTTTACTTCTTCTATTATATCTAGTAAGTCTTCTAAAAAATTTACATCTAGGTAATTTATATCTAGCTCTGTAAATTCTAAACTGTCATCTTTTAGTAAATCTACGTCCAAGTCCTCAAACTCAAGATAATCAACATCAAGTATATTACTATTACTATCTGACACACTTTCCTCAGCAAGACTATACTCCTCTTTTGGTGGACTAACTATTAACATGTTATCTATTAGCTCTGTAGTTATGTCCAACACTACAGGCTTTGCAGGCTCACTCTCAAATGTAGATACTGATGTAGCTTGATAGGGCTGATTTAGAACAACCTCACCCATAGCTGTAGCAACTACTATCTCTCCACTAGGTAAACCATTTTCGTCAGGCAATAAAATAACAAGAGACCTACCAAGTTCATCTATGGTAATCGTAAAGTCTGTACCACGAATACCAATGGTCGCACTTGGGGTCTCTATAAAAATATTTTCTTTGTTTATTGTTGCAAGTTTGCCTGTAATAAATCTTGCAGTACCACTTGCAAACTGTAAAGCCATCTTAGATTTAGATGGGTCAGGGTCGTAGATAAACTCATCTATGATAAGTTCAGAATGCTCTGTCAATCTGACCTGACTATCGTCTAGAAATGTAATTCCTATCCGACCTTCTGAAGTTTGAACGTTGTCAAAACTTTCTATGTTAAAGGCTAAGGCAGCATTATAAGGTTTATCTCTTACAACCCTGCCTGCACCATTAAGTTCTGTTATGTTACCAATGCTAGCATCCAACGGCTGTGCCATTATCGTCTTGGATAATACACACGCTACCATTAGAACCATTGGATATAATCTTGAGCCAATCATTATTTAATGTGCTTAATTGTTGGATGTCAAAGGTTCGTGAATCACCTGTTTGGTCTAGGTAAAAATACCCACCAGCATAGCCACTCCCCTCAAAGTTTACTGTGTTTGAATCACCATCAACGTCTACATAGTTTGTAGCTCCATCATAATTAATGTCGAAATCAAATACGTTTCCATCTCCATTTACAATCCAGTCAAGGTCTGTATTACTAGCCATAGCTGTTGTAGCCAGGTCTAATGTAAAATCATTACTACTTCCTGAAACGTCAATGTTGACATCTGAGCCGTCTGCACCATAAGTGTTGCTTGGGTCTACTTGAATTGTGAAATCATTACTGCTTCCATCAAAATTAAAATAGCCTGTAAAGTTATCAGCCCAAATATCTCCTAGAAAAGTATTAGAACCACCTATTTGATTTATGTCTAATGTAAGATTATCTCCATCTAAATCCAACGGTGTCAAATTTCCTGCTGATGACTCTAACCCTCCGATAATGTTTCCATCATCTCCTAGTTGCTCTAAATCAATATTGGCACTAGCTCCTGATTGGTCAATATATATCTCATTATCATCTGCCATTACACTCAACGATAACATAACGAATATACTAATTAGATTCTTCATATTCCCAATAGCCTCTCTCTATTCCTATTTTTATTATATTTAGTACCCCTGTCTCTACTGCCTTTGTTAAAGCAATAGCGATAGATTCGTTCTCAGCAACTCCTCCCTCTATCTCTACTAGCTCTGTGCCAGCTTCAATAAAACGAAATACGTCCTGAGAAACACTTGTAGATAAAATGCTTTTAGAAACGGATGTCTCCATCAACACCTCACCTGTAGATACGGAAACCAATCGTAGTGAAATGATTACAGTATCTTCTCGATATTGTTTGCTATTACCTATACCTAGGTATCTAGCTCCCAATCCTCCAGATTTTAGGTTAGCCTCATACGAGATTACCCCTCCCTGGAACATAAGCCCTGCAAAAAGCAAAGGCTGTAATTTTGCATCTTGTTCAAACTCTTTGCGAGTTGACCTAATTAATTGTCTTTCTTTTGTGAGGTCATCGAGTCCCACACGTTCTACTACTTTGAAGAACTTGCCATTTGCTGTATGCTTCAAAGCTCTTATTAGTATTGCTTCTGGAGCTTGTGTTATGGCTGTACTAAATAAGGCAAAAGAACTATTACTTCTTCTTTGGCCTGTTAAATCTTTAAAACTGTTAGGATATACTGCGACAACTGGTTGCTGTTTAGCACCAGGCATCTCGAATAGCTCATCTGATTGTATTTCTAATATAGTCGAGGGCTGTATCTTTTTTGTTAGAACTAAATCGTTATTCTCACTTAATACTGCACATCCACTAGAAAGAAAAATCACCAATAGGCAACTGAATAACTGTTTGTGTTCCATCGCTTGCTGTTATAGTTAATGTTATTATTCCATCTTCTATACTATATTCTATAGTATTACCCTCTAATGTTAGTATTCCACTTGTACTAGGATTTTCTCCAAACAAGTTTTCTACTAACTGTCTGGATAACTGTGCATATATTCTAGATTCTAAGTTTCTAATAAATCTAGCAAGTGTAGTGTTTTCTTTGTCTCTTTCTATTTGTTCTTGCAAGGCTTTGAGTTCTTCTTTTATAGTCATCTTTCTAGTGAACTCTTGATTCTCTATGGTAAGGTAATGTGCAGACGTACCTATACCACTAAATGATGGGTTTTTAAATTTATGCACCATTTCATCGGCATGAAGATTGCTCACACCCAATACTGAAATTATAAATATTCCAATTAACGTTCCTAATTCAATCTTTTCTTTGGTCTTTTTTCCCATCTGCCCTCGCTAGTCTATCCACATCTACAGGTACTCCCATAGCTGTGCGACACATTGTGTCTATTCTTATTATATCGTTGTCTATTTGTCTTACTCTGTCTATTAATGCAACTATCATGCCATGTTGTGTATCTAGTTTTTTGTGTATGTCAGCAATCAAGGCATTAAATAGTTTATATACCATCCATCCAGCAGCAACTGCAAAAGCAGCAGGGATGCCGACAGTTTCTAATATGTCCATCCATTGATTTGTATTCATTATTTGCCTTTTACTAAACTACCACCAAAATACATACCAATAATAGCTGACACTAAGTTAGTATCTAGTTGTGTGATTACTAAACCTTGGAAAGTTATCCATTCAAATATCTCTCTCCCTTCTTTAAAAAACCAAAAGCCTGGATTCCAATTTGTATATCCAACAGTTACTGATACATCTGGATAATATACAGCAACTAACTTTGGTAAAAGTACAATAGCAAATACTGAAGTCAAAGCTATTATTCTTCTTGTCCAAGCAAATCCTTTATCAGCTTGTCCTGCTTCTATAGATTGCTTTCTAGCTTTCATCTCAAACTCCCCACGTGTAATGAGTAGTTTTTGTTGTTCTGCTTTAGCTTTTCTGCTTTCAGCCCACACACTCATAAGTCCACCTAGAACTGTAGATGCAAGCATAGTAATTATCTCAAACGGAAATCCCATCAATCTATCCCAAACTTACGTAAATATCTCCTAGTTTCTGATGGTAAATCAAAATCATCTCTACCTGATTCTATCCACTTTAAAGTATTACCATAACCATAGTTAAATGCTATAAGAGCATCTCTATCGTTACCTAATTTTTTTCTTAAAGCATTTATATAGTCTGTTCCAAATCTAACATTTTCTACAGGGTCTAATAAATTATCTCCTTCAAAAGGTTTTACACCAAATCCAGGCTGTTTTGCTGTATCAGGCATAATTTGCATTAATCCCATAGCACCTTTATCGCTTATGGCATTAGGATTACCTTCACTTTCTATACCAATAATTTTAGCTATAAAATCATCGTCTGTGTATTTTCTTCCCATAGCTAAAAAGTCTGGAAAAACCTCCTTACCTTCAGAATATTTTACACGTCCTAAATTTTCAAAACCTTGTCTAACAATACCTCCTTCTGCAAGAGGCACTCTTAATTCTCTAATACTATCTGTTATTACTTTAAGAGCTTCTTCTATACTATCATCTGCTTTTTTACCAGCTTCTATAATTCCTGAAAAAGGCTCATAACCTGTTGCTCTTTCTAGAGGATATTTTAAACCTATCCCTGGTGTTTTTCTTGCTAAGGTTTCTATTAGACCTCTATCATATTTTGCCACACCTGTAATGTCTGACATAATTGGGCCACCTAAACTAAGAATATCCGTAGCTGAACCTCCAGTAAATTCTGCTGCATCTGCTATTCTTTTTACATATTCAAATTGACCTAGTAAACCTACTCTTTGAAAAGCATCTATAGCTTCTATACTACTTCTAGGTAATATTTTATCAGCAAATTGTCCTGCTGGAGTTGTTGAGTAATCTCTAGCAAGTAAATCGTATTCTTCTTGTCTTCTATCACTACTTCTCCAATAGTTAGTTCCTCTTGCAACTAAACTTGAAGTAGCTACAAAGCCTACAACTCTTGGAGCATTAACTTCAGGATTATTAATAGCATCTCTTGCAAAGTTTTTTAACACCGTATTACTAAATGCAGTAGGGTATCTTAAAAACTGTGTAAGAATATCGTACATAGGGTTCGTCATAAACTGAGGAACTTTAGAAAACTCTCTTGATGTTGGTAAAATAATACTTCTAGAAAATCTACCACCTGCTAAAGTAAGTTCTTTTTGATAAAACTCTGAAGACTCTTTAGCCCCTTTTGATAACCAATTTAAACCTTGTCTAGTATCTATACCTAGACTATTTAATTGCTCTTTTAGAAACGTTACTCTGTCATAAAGATTTGTGCTTTTACCTGTATATTGACCATCTATACTATCTAATTTTTTCATAAGAGCTTGTACTGGAGCAGGTAATGATGGACTATCTTTACCTTTACTCAAAGCAAACAAGGCTTTGTCATCAAAGATATTTACACCTTCATCTCTAAATCTTTTTAATGTTCTTAATGAGTCTATGGCTATATCTCTTCCCATATTAAAAGATGCTAGCTCAATAGTTTTTGTCCAAGGTAATAGTAAGTTTGCTTTATAAAATGTTCTTGCTACTCTATTTAATCCTGGACTTCTTAATGCATCTCCTGCTAGCCTATTTACCAAATCAGCCTGTACATCATCTACAGCAATAAATGCTTTATTAGCATCTCTATTGGCTTCTATTTTTGATAGTCCTCTTCTTTCTACTAATAAACTTTTTAAGTCAGTAGATAAAAACTTATAGCCATTGTAAAGTTGTTCATGGAAGTTTTTTGCAGCTTTACTAGGCCCAACTCTTGCAGCACTTATTAATGCTTCTGATAAAGATGATACTGTTGCTAATGGTAAAAATGCCATAGCATTAGCTAATTTTAAACCATCGTATAATCCTTGAATAACTTGATTCTCATAAAATTTTACTTGACCAGTTACAGACTCAAATGACTTTATCATATTTCTTTTATCAAGTTGAGTTAGTCTTGGTAAGCCCATTTTTTCAAGTTCTTCTTCTAAAGGTTTTATCCAATTATTAATAAATAATTTTTCTCTGTCTGCTTTTAAATCGTCAAACACCATAACTTTATTACCTTTTAAGTCTAAAGCTTGTTTTACTCCAGGTGCTAGCTTTCCTCCTAAGAAAGTTATTTTAGTTTGTATGGCATTAGCTGCATTTAATCCATAAGATGCTCCTACATCAACTAAATTATTTATTAAAAACTTTTCATATTTATTGTCATCTATAGCTAGTTTTCTACCATGAGTTAAAAGATTACTATGGCTGGAATATAGCTCATTGTTAATATTTAACATGTCATCTATAACCTTACCTGCCTCTGTTTCACTTATTCCTAAATCTTTAGCTAGTAATTTTTGAAACTCTTTTTGATTTTGTTGTATAGCTTTTCTATTCCACTCTCTTGGAAAATAATCTTTTATTCTAATATCTCCAAAGCCTGCATCTTTAGCATCTTTTGCAATACTATCAAACCACTTTCTTAGTTTAACTGCTGATTGTTTAACATCTTTACCATACTTTGATATAGCTTTTTTATTACCTCTAAGGTATCTTAATATATCTAATTCAACTGCTTCGTTGAGTTTACCGTCAGGTGCTATATCTTCTAAAGCTTTCCAAAAGCCTTTATCTCCAAACATGTATTGGCCTCGTCTTCCGTTTAACAATTCAGGGAAACTCCAAGCAACTCTTTCAGATGCTCTTGTACCTATACGAAGTTGAGAATCATGGTCTAATGTAGCACTAAATCTTCTAGCAACATCACTACCTTGGTCTTGTAAAGTTTTAAAAAATCTTGCATTACCTAGAAAAACTCTACCTAAAAAATTATCAAGACCTTTGTTAAATTTTAGTCTGACATTTCCAAGAAAATCATCAGAATATACTTTAGGTTTTTTGTTTATATTTAAAACAGGATTACTGTAGTTAATAAACTTTTGAGTATATCTACCTAGTAAACCCCCTGTAACAGCTCCTAAAGCTGTAGAGCCTGCTAATTCTTTCTTTGAATAAACTTTTCTTAAATCTGTGTTTAGTTCTATGTTTTGATTTGCATGATTATGAAGACCCATCCATCCACCAGCTTCTAATGCTCCATAACCTGTTGATATTTTTACAGCAGCTTTGGCTGCCTCATCTAATGAGCCGTCAGCAATAGCATCTGCCATTTGTTTACTTGTAAATGCTTTTTTACTAGACATGTTCAGTAACTTTAAACCGTTTGCTGTACCTGTACCAACAGCTCTTGCAGCAAGCGAGCCTCCTCCAGTAAAAGGTGTAAACAAAGCAGCAGCAATAAGTGTAGGGTCAGTAATCATATCAATAGCCCCATCACCAATTAATCTAAAAAACTGGTCTAAACTTCCTATATTAGCACCATCAAATTTTGTTCTTAGATATGCATAATCTTTTTTTTGTTGCTCTGTAAATTTATTACTTGATGCCATTCTTTGCATTGCTGAATACAAATTAAAATCAGCATCTCGCATATATTCAAATATGTCTCCATCTTCCTCACCTATGGAACTTAAAAATCTTTCAGAAGTTTCCATAAATTTTTCATCACTTTCTAAATCTGTTAAGTCATATTCACCTGCACTTTTTTGTATGCCAGTTTGTTTATACTTTACACCAGAGTCAAAGCTGTAAGCACCCATGCTAGGTAACTCAGGTAAGTCTCCATAGTTATTTTTATTTAGAATTGACATGTAAATTAATTAGATTCTTCTTGTTGTCTTTTTAAGGTTAATACAAAATCTTTTAAGAAAGTTAATTTTGTAGCATTAGGCATGTTAAAATCAAAATTATCCTGTGTTTGTTCTTCAACATATCTTCTAAAAGCAGAACTGTTGTAGCTTACCATTCTATTATTTTCTATATTTGATATAGCTCTTTCTGCTCTTTCTATACTTCTATTAAGTTGATTACTTGATATAGCTTTTCCTATATTACTAAAAAAGTCTCCTAGTATTTCTCCTCTTTTTTCATCAATAAAAGCATCTAATTCATCAGCATCCATATCTGTCATACTTTTTGTTTGGACTGTCTGAGTCGTAGTAGGAGTGGGAGTAGGAGTTGGAGTTGGAGTAGGTGTTGTTTCCTCACCTGTCTCTTCACCTGTCTCTTCAGTAACTACCTCAGTTGTTGGAGTAGTAACAACATCCTCGATGTCAAACCTTATCTCACTTAAAGCAGGAGGTATAGTAGCATTTATTATTCTTTTAACTGTTATTTCATAATTAAGAAGTTTTTGTTCTACTGTCTCACCATCTAACTCTCTTATAAAATTTGGTAAATCTTCTATGTTAGTTATCTTGCCTTTTTCAAAGTCTTTATCAATAAAACTCTGCATGTTATAAACAGTAAATAGGTTATTACGTAAAATCTTTCCTACAGCTTCACTATTATTTTCGCCTCTATTTGCAATATCAGCAAACAATGCTGGCATAACTGCTCTACTTGTTAAATCAATATCATTACCCACAAGTATCTGTTGATTATTTAATGTGCTTATAATTTCATACAAATAAGGTTTTGTATTATTAGCTCTTAAAAGATTATCTACTACCATTGGGTCTAACTTTTCGTTAGTCAAGGGGTCTACACCATCCGAACCTTTTTTAACTTGGTCGATAACAAATTGAGCTGATACTCTTCTTAGCTCATCGTCTGATATACCTTGGTCGTTAAAAAAAGCATTATAGGCAGGGAATCTTTTTAATGAATAATAAACTGTTGATGCTTTGTCAACATAGGCATCAAAAACTGCTTCTTCTCCTTCTACTCCATATCTTAATGTTTGTTTTAAAGTTCTGTTATTTTTTAACTTAACATCTTGACCTGTGCCTGTAGGATTTCTAATAAGATTAACAAGTACACCTTGCATAAGAGGTCTTAGGTCATCAATTTCTTTTGCATCTATTTCAGGTGTTGGTGAAAGCCCACCTATAGCTGCATCTACATCTGTTTCTTCTCTATATGTAGGATTACCATAAACGTCTATTCCCTCAATCGGTATTACAATTCTTGTTTGTGTTCCAAAACCAGTCTCAACTTCTCTTGTTACAGGCTCTCCTATCTTTGTAATCTTACCTTTAACTTGTCCTGATGTAATTGCATCTCTCAATTTTATTAGTATGCCATCTATTCTTGAAGAACCATAAAGACTTGCCATTCTTTCTTGATAACTTTTACTTGCTTGATTAAGTTCTGCCATCTCTCTTGCAACATCTTCACCATAAACTTTAGCTAGTTCAGCTTGTAAAGTTTCTGAGCTTTCTAAATTTTTGTAATCTAAAGTTTCAGGGGTTTCTATTCCTATAACTTTTCTTGCAAAATTACTAAATCTTTGAAAAGGATTTGAGCCATTAATTCTATTAAGATATTTATTAGCATCTAAAATAGACATATCTGGGTCAGGAATATCTAAACCTTCATCGTATGCTCTTTGTGCATCAGCTATTTCTGCTTGAAAATCTGAGCCTGTTATGATGCTATTAAGAAAAGAAGCATAACTAGAATTATCTTTTGTTAATCCTGCAAACTCCCCAGTCCCTGAAATAATATCTCTAAGAGCTGCTGCCTGTAATACTCTATATTTATTTTCATCAACTTTACCATCTACTATATAACCATTTGGATTATTTTCTGGGTCATATACTGCATTAGTTGTATATTTTAAAGCATTATTACTATGGTTTTGTAGCCAAGTTTTAAAAGGAATATTCTTATCGTCTAAAAAAGCACTCTTACTTGTAAACTGTTCTGTTAAAGGGTCAGTAAAATTTGATTTTATAATTTCATTTAAACTTTCACCAAGAGGAGCTACAGCAGAATCAATAAGAAAATCTTTTATTCTATCCCTTCTATCTTTTTTTCTTCTTCTATCTTCAGCTTTTTCTGCTCTATCTCTAGCATCTCTAAATTGTTTTTGTGCATATTCTATGCCACCATCGCCATCATATAAGCCCATTACTCTTCTCCTCTAGCTAGTAAACTAGCACTATCTCCCTCTTCTACTTGTCTATCTAATAAACTTTCAATAGGAGGTAACTCTTCTATTCTTTTTGCAATATCAGTTGGAATAACTCCTTCAGGAACTCCACCACTTTCTTTTGCTTTTTTTCTTGCTGCTACATTTGCAATATTTTTTGCTCGCATAACAAGCATTTTTTCTTCTTCATCAGACTCTCCATCTTCCATGTCAATCATGTTTCCAAGGTCATCTGAATCTAATCTATAACCTACTCCTGCTTTTTCAGCTAAAGCCATAAGTAAATATGCAAAAGGTTCTAGCAACATTAACATTAAATCAGGATTCCATTTACCTTCTCTGAAACCTACATATCCCATTTGTAAAGCTAAATCCATAATTGGTACTCCATCACCTATAGCTAAAACAATAGGTACATAGTTTTCTTCATCCAATAATTCTAATGCTGTATATTGCAAAGCCTCATGCATATCAGTAAAGTCTGGAGCAGTTTCAAAAGGTCTACGGTCTTCTACAGGCTGTGTCCAAGACTGACCTGGGATTGCATAACCTCTATCCGAAAAAGCTTTTATAGCTTCTGGATTCATTTCTTCGCCCATCATTTTTTCCATAATTTCTCCTAACCGTATATTTTATATTCTTGTCTAAAGGGAGCATCTACTTGAAGCATAGATGATGCATTGTCAAAACCAAAGACTCCCATATATTTTTTGTAAACGTCATCACCAGGATTTAACTGTGCATTGACATACGGAGTATAAGCCATACTTTGAGCTTGCCAATTATTACCCAGAGGACTCATAAAGTTATCTATTTCTCCTAATGATATAGTGCTTTTAGTACCCATTCCTATAACATTTGGTACAACTCTAGTGTTGTAATTAATTACAGGGTCGCCAGGTTTGCCTGTAATAGCATACATAGCTTCTGTTCGTATACCTTGTCCTATTCCCTCTTCAACTTTTTTCTCAACATACTCATAAGGCTTAAACTCTTCAAACCTTTTTCTAGCTTTAGAATCAGGGTCTAAAATATTTATATCACTTAAAAAGTCTTGACCTTTCTCAATTAAGTTATCTCCTAAATCTTTGAAAGACTCAGAGAAATTTTTATAATCAGCATCTACACCAGTAGTTATATCTCCTACAGTTCCGTAAGGTTTATTTTCATATCCATTAACTGTTCCAGTTACGTCTCTTACTACTCCTGCATCTTCTCTAGGCACAACATCTGTTGGTGGAGTTTCAGTTGAAGTTGAAGTAGAAACAACATCTACTACTTCTGCATTTGCTTTTGCAGCTTCTTGTTCTAAATTAAACTGTTTTACATTTTCACTTGTTGGTAAAGTATCTAAAGAAGATTTGAAATCTGCTGAGAATACAGAAGTTCTATCAGGACTTAGTTCAAATTTACCAGTCTTTAAAAAGTTACCTGCTCTGTTTAAACTATTACTAATAGCTGTGCTGACACTTGTATATGCATTCTTTATCCATGTACCACCAACATTAACCATTTCTAAAGTTTTTCCTAGAGCTTTACTTAAAAAACCTGAATTTGGGCCAAGCAGTTTACTTGACCAAGTAGCCAACTTGCCTGCCGTTCCAAACAAACTCCCTAAAGCTCCCATTGCATAAGGCATCAAAAACATCATACCTATTTGACCAACTATTCCTAGTTTGCCAATACCTTTCATAACACTTTTAAAAGTTTTCTTAATTCTTTTACCAATCTTTTTTACTGTTTTTTTAAGACCTTTCCATGCCTTACTTAATAATCCCATTTATTTTCTCCTAACTAAAGAACTCATTTATTTTTGTTGATGCGGCAGTAAAGTTTTGCCCCCAATATTTAGCAGCATCGCCTTCTGCACTTGCAGCCGACATCATAGCTTGTAACTTTCTATTAGCAGTATCATTAGTCCACCTAAAATCATAGTCTGCTTGGTCTCTTAATTCTTGCCAAAGAAAAGAGTTTGCAGCCTGTGTTAGTCCAAAAGCATTCTGAGCATTCTGTTGATTGACTGCATTTTGTGCAGCAGTATCAGCAGTATTAGCTCTTCTTCTCCAATCAATATTAGAGTTGATAACTGCTTGTGCATTTGCAGAGTTCCATTGTTGCCTATTAAAATTTTGTTGCTCGTTAAATTGTTCTACTTGATTCATAATAGCTGCATTAGCTCTGTTTACATCAGTAAGCCTTTGAGCATCTCTAGCTTCAGCAGCATTTGATGCTTGAGCATTAAATTGATTTGTAGCATTTATATAACCTGCATTGTATTGTCTTATCTGTGTCTCAATTTGTGCCATAAACTGTTGAGCTTGTCTGTCATTTGTAGCATTAAATTGACCCATAGCATTTATTGCTGATTGATTACTTAACAATCTTTGTTGTTCATATTGAGCTTTAATAACATTTGCTTGTTGTCTGTTACTTAAGTTTGCCATGTTAGTAGTCAAGAATGCTTTTGCATTTTCTATTTGTGCTTTCTGATAAAAGTCAGCATCAGCTAAATCAGCTCTAGCAATAGTTGCAGCATTTTGTACAGCAGCTTGTTGTTCAAAATTAGCATCAGTTAAACTTACAGTTTGTAAAAATTTAGAGTTAGCTAATTCTGTTTGTTGCTCCATAGTCATATTAGCAACATCTATCTTAAATGCACTTTCTGCATTCTTTAAAGTTACTTGTTGTTGTCTTTGAGCATTTGCCTCAGAAACAGCAGCTTCTATACCTCTTTGCTCTGATACACTTCTTTGTATAGCTTGAGCATTTGCTTGAGCCAAAGGTAAAGATGCTTGAATAATAGTATTAGCTAAAGCATCTCTAGCTACTGATGAAGCTTGTAAACCTCTTTTAGCTAACATAGCTTCTACAGATGCTACAGCAGGTCTAGCCCATGTAGGTATTTCACCCTCTTCTATACCAGTTAATAGACTTTCAAGTTGATTAGATACTAAAGCTTCTTCAGGCAATCCTTCTATTATGCCTCTTTCTTCTTCTGTAAAGTCTGTTAATCTATCTTCAAGAGATTCAGGGTCATTACCTAAATCAGTAATAGCACTTTCTTGTAACCCTGCATTTCTTAATTGTTTTTTAGCTCTAGTAATTCTTGCTAAATCTGTTCCTGCATTTCTAGCTACTGTAGCTTTTGCATCATCTGATAATGCTCCTGTTACTTGTTCAGCAACTGCACCAGTTACAATCGCTTCTTCTACATCTACATCAGCTACTACAGGTGCATCTTCTACCTTTGCAGCTCTAGCTAATTTTACTTCATCTTCTTGTGCAGCTCTAGCTTGAGCAGCTTGTTCTATAGTTTCTGTAGGTGTAGCTGTAGCTGTAACCTCTCTAGCTGGGTCTACTTCACGTACTTGGTCTTGTGTAATTGTAGTTACATCTTCGTCTGCTGTTGTAGGAGCAGTAAAAGTTTCTGCTTGACCTGCATCTGGAGCAACAACAGTAGGTGCTTCTGTATCTTCTCTATTGATACCCATTACTGTAGGAACAGGAACAGTACCTTCTGGAATATTACCTGAAGCTATATCACTTGCACCTCTTCCTGTTAAAATATTACGTGACCTTCTTTCACGGTCAAAGGCTGCTCTTTTGGCTATTTCTGACATGCCTGATAAAGGGTCTGGGTCTGTAGAAGTACCACCACCTTCATCTGAACCGACTCTTTCCCAACTTGTACCATTCCATCTATAAGTGATACCATTTATAGTCATGGTGTCGCCTACTTTTAGTCCACCATCATCACCACCACCATTGTTGTTACCACCGTTTTGGTCTCCACCACCATTCTGTTCACTTCCACCATTCTGTTCACTTCCACCGTTTTGTTGTGTACCGTTTTGTGAGAATGACCCAGCATTAGCCATGTCAGCACCCTGATTACGTCCCTGTCCACGTCCACGTTGACGACCTCTTCTTGCAGCTTCTTGGTAATCTTCTTGAGTATCTCTATCTCCAGTAGTAAAACCTGGGCCACTTGATATAGCCACAGGAGCAGGCTGTGTAGGTTGTTTTTCTTGAGGAGGTGCTACAGGTCTACCAACAGCAATAGGGTCATTATCCCTACCACCACCAGGACCACCTATGGAAATCATATCATCCCTTGTAGGTCTTGCTCCTCTTCTGGCCATGACGTTACCACCAGTTCTATAATCTTTTCTTTTTAATTTGGCTCTTTTTCTTTTTGATTTATATTTTGCCATTATTTCACCTCAAATAATTTATCTACCTTTTCATGTAGCTTTTCTACTCTCTCCATAAGAATACTCATATCTTCTTTTACTTCTTGTTTTGTAACATAATCTTTTGCTATTTCTTCTCTAGTTTTATTTAGTAATATATCTATTCTTTTTGCTTCTGTTTCGTTTTTACGTATAGCAAAAATTATAGGAGCTACAACTAAAGTTAAAACTATGTTCCAAAAGAAATACATGTCTTCCATTTTATATACTATCCCCAGGGTATCTGTTTGACCATATAGTAAAACTATATTTGACTCCTTTGGTTAATGGTTGACATGCATGACCATGTGTTACCATACCTGGAAACAATATACATTTTCCTACAGGTATATCTTTATTACTAAAATTTTGTCTAGGATAAACTAAATCAGCACCTTCGTAGTCATCATTTAGTTTTATACTTCCTGTAACTAAACTTGCATCTGTATGTAATGGTAATTCTCTTTGTGTATCTACTGAGTATCTCATTGTAAATGCATCTCTAAGTCCATACATTGACATTGGTTGCCAATAATTTTCTATAATTGGAACTATGTGCTTTTCCCAATGAGCTTCCAACTCTTCCCATAAACCTAGTTCTTTTAACCTTATCTCTTGTGCAGGGAACTTATCGTATTCTAAAGAACCCCAACCTCCATGATTGTCAGCTATCTCAATCATTCTTTCACATTGTTCTTGTGTCATAAAATCAACAAGCAATATGTCATCATCTAATATTTCAAAATCTCTTGGTGGTATAAATAAACTTTCTTGTTTTGGAAAAAATCTGTTATACATTTGGTCAAATTTTTTCTTGGTTAAATCACCACCATTACCATGATAAATACAACTACAACATCCTGTTAAAGGATTAAAAAGTTGACCTTCAAGCATTGTAGTATTTGCTTCGTGTGTTTGAAATATATAACCTTCATAGTCTAGTTGTATATCAAACTTACCACTTAAAAATAGTTTTTGATAATATAACTGGTCATCTCCATCATCATCTACTGAGTCTGTGGCTAGCATTTTTTTAAGCTCACCTACTTCACCTATAAACGTTCCACTATTTAAAAATCTATATTTAGTTGGAGCATCTGGAAATACATGTTCTAAATCTGCATCAGGCCAACAATATTGTTCTGCTGAAAACAAAACTTTACAATTAAATCCTAAATACCTTTCTGTAATAGTTTCTAAATTATCTGCATAAAAAACATCGTATGCATCTGTAAATAAAATTACATCATTGTCTGGTAACTTGTTGATATATTCTCTTAACAAGTTTACTTTATGTCCACCACCAGGGCCTACCATATCAGTCCCTTGCCACTCTACATTGTTTCCTAGATTTACTATATCTATTCCACAATGCCTAGCACTTGTAAATAATCTAGAACATTTCTTTCTATCTGTTCCAATAGTAAGAGGATGTACCTTAAAATTTCTAGCTATACCTGCTGGAACTTCTATATCGCTTGGACTTTCTTCTCTTGATATTTGATTACAAGAATCTTCTTTCAATGCAACTACGTTTTTCAAAATTTTCTCCTTTATTAATTTAGGTACATATTCATCAGCAGGAATAATTTTATTTATATTATCTAATAAAATTTTTGCTGTTGAGGGTTTTATTATGTAGCCTGTTAAATTATAAGGATAAGAAGGTATCTCCAATTTATCATCTATACTTATAACTTTTTCAGGTTCGTTCTCGTTTCTCTGTAAGTATATAAAATCGTATTTGTTTATTAAAGCTTGATAGTATTTTTCATCCCAACTTTGATTTATTACTGCATCATCTTCTAAAATAATAACAGGTTCATCTAAATCTAAACATGTTGTCCATGCTTTTTGATGAGATAAGAAACATGCTACTTCGCTTCTTAAGACTTGCCTGTTTTGAAAAGGGTCTCTAAACTCCTCATCGACTACAAAGTTATCAAGTCTTTTGTAATCTATTGCTTCTATAAATTGATAATTAGTTAAATTATTTTTATAAAATTGTTTCTTTCTATCTGTTCTTCGTTGAAGGCTTATTACTAATTTTTTCATTTACTAAGTATACCACTTAGAATGGGCCTCCACCAAATCCTCCACCTCCTCCACCGAAGCCACTTCTTGTAGCAGAAGCGAAAAGAGGTTTTGTTAAATCTTGGCTAGAAGTTTGTGTTGCAATTACATCTCCGTTTGCATCTATTGCTCTAAGAACCATTGTTAAAGAAGTTCCTGATAAAGCACCAGTATCTGATGATGCAGTTCCAAATCCTTGCGATGAAGTTTTCTGTGCTGACCATATAAATGATGTAAAAGTACCATTATCATCAGCCGTACTTTGATTTGCAATAGTAACAAAGTTACCACTTGTAGCACCTGAACCAGTAGTAAAAGTACCTATACCACTTGTTACAGTAACAAAAGTTAATTGTATTTGTATATTAGCAGGTTCATGGACAAAAGTTAATGGTATATTATTATGATTGTAACTAACTGATGAAGTATTACTAAAATTATCATGTCTAAATCTAACTCTACTTTCACCTGGTTGATAAGCAAATCCTATTGCTACTCCACCTAAAGCAGTTCCACTTGAAGAACCTATACCTGAAAAAGATGAATTACCTGGATTAGGTGTACTTCCCATAATAACACCTGATACTCCTGCATAATCATCCATACTTATTTGGTCAGTAGAATTTTTACTAATTAAAGCACTATACTCACCCATAGTAATAGGACTAGAACCACCAAACTTAGTCTGTAAATCTGAAAAAGACTTTTGATTTCCTGCTGAACTAATACTTCCTGCTACTGGGCCACTCATATTTATATTCCGTTAAAAAAAGCATCCACGATAGATTTAGTGTGAGCATCTAACTCACTTCTATCTGTGTCTTTGTTCCAAAAATAATCTTCACCATCATCACATCTAATGATAACTAAAGCTTCATTTTCTACAGTCTCAGGTGGTTTAAAACAAAATATTGTTTGTACTACTTTACTAGCCATTGTTTTCTAACTCCTCTATTCTTGCTATAAGTTCTTCATATCCTTCCATATCTCCTAATCCTTTTGGAGGATGTGAGTCTTCTGCTAATTCTTTAATAGCTTCTATAAGAAGTGGAACTAACTTGTCATACCATACTGTTAAATATTTCTCATCAATAGGTGCTGTTGTTACTACTTCTGGTAACACATCTTGTACCTCTTGAGCTGAGACACCAACTTGTCGTTCATCGTTTTCGTAACCTAACTGTTTAGCTACTTCATTCTCTCTAAAGTAATAACCACTTAAAGCTAATACTTTTTCTAGAGCATTAGGTATAGTACCCTCAAAGTCTTTTAGTCTTGCATCAGAGTAGAAAGCTGTAATATTACCACCTGCTCTAATCTCACCGTTTCCAATACTACTTGTAGAAGCATTAACAGCTAGGCTATTTACCTCAGCATCTGAGTCATCAGTAAAGCCACCTGCTTCACCTTTTTGACCTTTCTGACCTTTATCGCCTTTTTGTCCTTTCTGACCTTTTTCACCTTTCTGACCTTTTACAGTTGAAGGTTCACCTTTCTGACCTTTAGTAGAGTTGTCATCACCTTGTTGTCCTTTCTGACCTACTTCACCTTTCTGACCTTTATCACCTGCAACTGTTGAAGCTGCACCTTTCTGTCCTTTCTGACCTACTTCACCTTTTTGTCCTTTAGCACCTGCGACTGTTGAAGCTGCACCTTTTTGACCTTTCTCTCCTTTAGAACCTGCTACTGTTGAAGCTTCACCTTTCTGACCTTTAGAACCAGTTACAGAATTACCTTGTTCTCCTTTCTGACCTTTAGAACCATCGTTTCCATCATCGCCATCAGAGCCTCCAGCACCTTTCTGTCCTTTAGAACCTGTATCACCTTTCTGACCTTTAGAGCCATCATTACCGTCATCACCGTTATTACCTGCTGCACCTTTCTGTCCTTTAGAACCTGCACCACCTGTATCACCTTTCTGACCTTTAGAGCCATCAGAACCATCAGAGCCTGCTGCACCTTTCTGACCTTTATCGCCATTAGTTCCATTATTTCCATTATTACCTGCTGCACCTTTTTGTCCTTTAGAGCCATCGTTACCATCGCCACCAGCAGCACCTACTTCACCTTTTTGACCTTTAGAACCTGTGCCACCTGTGCCACCGACTTCACCTTTTTGACCTTTCGAGCCTGTTCCACCTGTGCCACCTACTTCACCTTTTTGTCCTTTAGCACCATCGTTACCATCGTCTCCATCAGAACCGTTAGAACCTGCTGCTCCTTTCTGTCCTTTTTCACCTTTAGAACCTGTGCCACCTGTTCCACCTACTTCACCTTTCTGACCCTTAGAGCCATTGCTTCCGTTAGAACCTGCTTCACCTTTCTGACCTTTAGAACCGTCATTACCATCATTACCATCTCCACCAGTAGCTCCAGTTTGTCCTTTCTGTCCTTTCTCACCTTTAGAACCTGTAGAACCTGTGCCACCTACTTCACCTTTCTGACCTTTGTCTCCAGTAGAACCTGTAGAACCTACTTCACCTTTCTGTCCTTTAGAACCTGTAGCTCCTGTTTCACCTTTCTGACCTTTATCACCTTGGTCTCCAGTTCTTGCAAAAGTTACAATTAAGTCTTCACCATTTGAGAATGAAGATGCTGAACCACTTACATAACCTACAGGAACTTTGAAATATCCTGAAGCTTCTGTTATAGAACCACTAATTGTAAACAGAGCAAAGTCTGAAGCATCTAATTTGTTTGATATTCTGACATGACCTTTTATAGTAGAATCACTATCATCAATAGTTCTTAGATAACTTTGTATATCAGTACCACCTGAATCTTGGTCATCAATATACATTATATTTGCACTAGATACAGTACCGTTATTTAATCTTAACTCACCGTTACCTGGGTCTGCATCTGAAGTACCTGTATCAAAGTCATAAGCAAATGTTTGTCCACCAAAGTTTCCTTCTTGTCCTTTTACACCTTTTTGACCTTTTTCGCCTTTCTGACCTTTAGAACCTGTAGCTCCTACTTCACCTTTCTGTCCTTTAGAACCTGTTGAACCAGTATCTCCTGTCGTTCCTTTTTGACCTTTTTCACCTTTACTTCCATCACTACCGTCATTACCAGCAGCACCTGTGTTACCTGTTTGTCCCTTTTGGCCTTTATCTCCTTTAGAACCTGTAGCTCCTACTTCACCTTTTTGACCTTTAGAACCGTCTGAACCGTTATTACCTGTAGCACCTACTTCACCTTTTTGTCCCTTAGAACCATCACTACCGTCATCACCAGTAGCACCTGTGTTACCTACTTCACCTTTTTGTCCCTTAGAACCTGTAGCTCCTACTTCACCTTTAGAACCTTTTTGTCCTTTAGTACCATCTGAAGCAGCACCATCAACACCAGCCTCACCTTTCTGACCTTTATCTCCTGTAGCTCCTACTTCACCTTTTTGGCCTTTTTGTCCTTTAGCACCATTTGAACCATTACTACCACTAGCACCTACTTCACCTTTCTGACCTTTAGAACCGTCATTACCATCATTACCTGTAGCACCTACTTCACCTTTTTGACCTTTATCTCCTACTTCACCTTTCTGACCTTTATCACCATCAGAACCTGCATTACCTGTAGCACCTACTTGACCTTTTTGTCCTTTATCTCCTTTAGCTCCTGTTTCGCCTTTTTGTCCTTTGTCTCCTGTAACTCCTACTTCACCTTTCTGTCCCTTAGAACCAAGAACTCCACCTTCACCTTTCTGTCCTTTAGAACCTTGTAAAGCTACATCTTCTATAGTTCCTTTTTCCCAAGCACTTGCACTTACATCATAGTAAGCAATTAAATCTGTGCTTGTAGCATCTGTACCTGTACTAAATCCTGTTAATGCACTTCCAACATTTGCTGAGTCTGTAACATCAGCATTGGCTTCTATCCCATCTAATTTTGTGTGGTCTGCATCTGTAAATACATTTGAATCACTAGCACTATCTACTAATGTTCTAATTTCTGCTGCTGTTTGGTCTTGTGTAGCACCAGCTTCTATGTTGTCGAGTTTACTATGGTCATCATCTGTAAACACATTTGAGTTTGTTGCTGCCTCAACTAATGTTCTAATCTCGGCTGCTGTTTGGTCTGCTGTAGCACCACTCTCAACTGAATCAAGTTTTGTTTCTTGAGCATCAGTC
>TARA_R100000773_G_scaffold25898_1_pt1 | contig 20465 bp, 20 predicted proteins | sample TARA_R100000773 | Tara Oceans TARA_R100000773 (sample SAMEA2623365) | marine metagenome | biome: marine biome (ENVO:00000447); feature: surface water layer (ENVO:00002042); material: "saline water (ENVO:00002010), including plankton (ENVO:xxxxxxxx)" | depth 5 m | reverse complement strand
GGGGTAACATGTTACCCCTTTGCTCAAGATACCAGTTTTTTTGAAAGGAGAATGGATTTGCTAAAAAATAAAACAGAAAAGAAAAACATAATTGCGTGGAAAATTGTAGTCACATGGGATAATAATATTGACGAGGACATTGTCGATATTCCTAATGACGTGGCTGACACAATAGATAATTATTTAACTGAGATGGAGAATGAAAATGGGAAGGCTTAAAGATTTGTTAATTGATATGCAAGGAGATGCCGAATACATGGCACGAGATGAGTGGATTGCTAAATATGGAAAAAGACATGTAGACATCTACGACGGGACGTGGGAAATTGATACCGAAGAGAGAGGAAATTTTAGAGATGCCTATGACACCTGAAGCAAAAGTAAAAAAAGTCGTTGTGGCTCAACTTAAAGAGCTTGGAGCTTATTACTTTTATCCAGTGACGAGTGGTTATGGTGCATCTGGAGTGCCTGACATTGTGGGTTGCTACAAAAGTAAATTTTTTGGTATTGAATGTAAAGCGGGTCGCAATGTGCCTACGGCACTACAACAAAAGAACTTAACAGACATTAAATTATCTGACGGCATTGCCGTCGTTGTAAACGAGGAAAATATGAAAAACATAAAACAAATATTAGAGGATAACCAACAAGTTTTTTAGTTGTTGTTTTTGGCTTGTTGGGGCGTAAGTAGTGAGAGCGTCGGTATTTAACATTGTGCCATTATCCACTACCGTTAGGGCAAAAATTTCCTTTCATGTTTCATTGAAACTACCTCATTTGTGACCTAACCGTGTAGAAACACGTTAACTTTCAAAGCTCCTCACGATGTCTGACCTCATTGTGGGGAGCGACAATAAAAATAGTTAAGGAGAGAACATGATATTAGAAACAACTGCACTACTATGTCTGTCGGCAAATATCTACTTTGAAGCTAGAAGTGAAAAGGTGGACGGTCAAATTGCAGTAGCAGAGGTGACGTTAAATAGAGTGAGGAGTGACGACTACCCAGACGACGTTTGTTCAGTGGTTCTTCAAGAGAACTCTGAAGGTTGTCAGTTTTCGTGGTGGTGCGATGGAAAACCAGATATAGTTACTGACGACTTTGCTTTCCAAAGAGCAAAAGCCATAGCGGAACTAATGTTACGAGATGGGGATTATATCACAGTCATAGGGAATGATGCCTTACATTATCATACTCTTGAGGTTAGTCCTTATTGGAAAGACAATTATGAATTTATAAACATAGTGGGCAACCATGTATTTTACAGGAATTTTTCTGGTAAACCGTTGCCACGTCCTGATAATTTTGAACAATTAATAAAGAAAGAAGAAGAGAATGGGAACGAAAGAAGAGAAAGTTTGGAGATACTTAGTAAATAATAAATTAGCAACTGCAAAAGAAGTGGCAGAAAATTGTAACGTGTCAACAAGTTATGCTAAAAAATTAATAACAAAGATAGGCACACCAAAACAAGTTTTTGAGAAAGAAGCAATAGAAAACCGTTGTGACTTACTACGGGAAGCATTGAGCCTTACGAATGGGACAAGGTTAAAAAACTATGGCAACCCTGTCGATAACCATAAACATATTGCGGAAATATTTAATGCAATCACAGGTAAAGATATTACGGCAAGAGATGTAGCGATATTGCACCAAGCCACAAAGTTAGCAAGAAGGCAAACGAGTCCTAAAGTTAAAGACCATTACGTTGATAACATGGCATACGTTGGGATAGAATATGAATGTGCCATGAAGGAAGAAGAATAATGGATTTAATTACCCTCGACTTCGAAACGTACTACGACAAAGATGTTTCTTTAAAAAAGATGACAACAGAAGAATATGTGCGTGACCCTATGTTTGAAGTGATTGGGGTTGGTGTTAAACTAAATGGTGGAGAGGTGGAGTGGGCGAGTGGTACATTTTCAGAAATTAAAAACTATTTACAAACTTATAATTGGGCAGATGCAATGGTTGTCGCTCACAACGGCATCTTTGATTTTGCTATACTTAATTGGCATTTTGGTATTTGTCCACGTGCTTTTACTGACACTTTATGTATTGCTAGAGCTATACATGGTGTTGAAGTTTCTTTGAGTTTAGATGCTTTATCCGAGATGTATGCCCTTGGGCAAAAAGGTGACGAGGTTACAAATACGTCGGGTAAAAAACGTATAGATTTTACGGAAGAAGAACTGTCTAAGTTTGGAGATTATTGTATAAACGATGTCGAGTTAACTTACAAACTATTCCTTAAAATGGTAAAAGGCTTTCCAAAGAAAGAACTTAAGCTGATAGACTTGACGTTGCGAATGTTTGTAGAACCTAAACTAGATTTAGACATGGACTTGTTAAGACAACATCACAAGGAAACGTGTGAACGTAAGGCAAAGTTGTTACAGGAGTCAAATACCAAACGAGAAGATTTGATGAGCAATGATAAATTTGCTGAATTGCTTAGAGGTCTTGGTGTAGAACCCCCAACAAAAATAAGTCCAACGACAGGCAAGGAAGCCTATGCCTTTGCTAAGTCTGATGAAGGATTTAAGAATTTAGAAAAACACTCTAATGCAAAGGTGCGTAAACTTATAGAAGCTCGACTAGCAAACAAAAGCACATTAGAAGAAACAAGAACTCAACGATTTATAGACATTGGTAACAGAGGTTTACTCCCTGTTCCCATAAGATATTATTCTGCTCATACGGGACGTTGGGGTGGTGACGACAAAATTAATTTACAAAATTTACCTAGCCGTGGATTAAATGGTAACAAATTAAAACAAAGTATTCTCGCTCCTGAAGGTCATGTTCTTATAGATGCTGACTCTTCTCAAATTGAAGCACGGGTTTTATCTTGGCTCGCAGAGCAAAATGATTTGACAAAATCTTTTCGAAATGGAGAAGATGTTTATAAAAAAATGGCATCTCGTATTTATAATGTTGCCGAAGAAAATGTGACTAAAGAACAGAGATTTGTAGGTAAAACCACAATCTTGGGGGCGGGGTATGGTATGGGTGCTTTGAAGTTTCAAGACCAACTTCAGTCTTTTGGTTTTGCTATGGACTTACATGAAGCACGGCGGGTCATTAAGATATACAGAGAAACAAATTATAAGATAAATAAGTTGTGGAGAGATGCACAACAGTTTTTATCAACAGGTATTTGTTTTGGTCTACCTGGTGTATTAAAAGCACAGGGTAACATGTTATTGTTACCATCAGGATTGTATTTAAAATATGATGACTTGCAGTACATACAAGGGGAGAAAGGTTTAGAGTTTACTTATAAAGTTAGACGTGGACGTAACCGTATTTATGGTGGTAAGATAATAGAAAATGTATGCCAAGCGATTGCACGTTGTATTATTGGTGAGCAGATGTTGAAGATAGCAAAAAGATATAGAGTAGTTTTAACAGTTCACGATTCGATAGTATGTTGCGTTGAAGATAACGAATCAGAAAAGGCTCGAAAATTTATAGAAGAGAGTATGCGTTGGACACCCGATTGGGCAAAAGGTTTGCCGATTGATTGCGAATCGGGTATAGGTAAATCATACGGAGGCTGTGAATGAGCACTTTTAAAGAAGCAAATGACGAATACGAAACTGGGTGGCAAGACATATCAATTTTAGACGAAGAAGTTGATGATTGGCTTTATCGTTTAAATATACCTGCTCCTTTTGAAAGAAGGGAGTATGACGAAGTTTACTGCAATAAAAAAGGTAGAAGGCGTGATGTGGTTGATGTCAGGAAAAAAATATATGGGAGACCAAAAGGTACATGAGTATAACTCCATGGTCATATAGTTCTATAAAGTCGTTTGAGCAATGTCCCAAACAGTTTTATCATTTGCGAATAGCAAAAGATTATAAACAAGGGTATACTGAAGCTATGGACTACGGAACAAAAGTTCATCTCGTTGCTGAAGAATATATTCGTGATGGGAAACCAGTTCCTGACAAATACATCTTTATGGATAAGCTGTTAAAACCACTAAATTCAAAGCAAGGTAAGAAGTTAACAGAAGTTCGCATGGGACTTACGGACGATTTAGAACCATGCACCTTTAAAGCGAAAGAAGTTTGGTGGAGGGGGATAGCAGACCTGATAATTATAAATAATAGTAAAGCATTTGTTGTAGACTATAAAACAAGTAAATCTGCAAAGTATGCAGATAAAGGGCAGTTAGAATTGATGGCGATTGCCACGTTTAAACACTTCCCTCAAGTAACAAAAATACATGCGGGGTTGTTGTTCGTTGTCGCAAAAAAACTCATCAAACATAAATATACAGATGACATGATTCAAGATTTGTGCGATAAATGGATAGCGAATTATAAACGCATGGAAGTCGCTTACGAAGAAGATATATGGAACGCACGTCCAAGTGGTTTATGTAGAAACCATTGTGCCGTTCTCGAATGTGTACATAATGGGAGTAACTGATGGCATACACTAAATCCCCTAGACCCTACAAAAAAGAATATCAACAACAGAAAAAACGTGGTGAACATCCAGATCGCATGGAGCGTCAACGTGCTAGACGTGCATACGATAAAAAGGGAATTAGCCGAAAAGGTAAAGATGTATCACACAATAAGATGTTAAGTAAAGGTGGTTCTAACAAGGACGGCACAAGGCTAGAAAGTCCTTCAAAGAACCGTGCCAGAAATGGAAGGAAAAAGAAAAAATGAAGAAAAAAGACCCAAAAGTAGGTACGGGTAAAAAACCCAAAGGTTCTGGTCGCAGACTTTATACAGACGAGAATCCTAAAGATACAGTAGGTATTAAATATGCAACTGTTCAAGACGCAAGAGATACGGCAAGGAAGGTGATGAACGTAAACAAACCTTTTGCACGGAAAATACAGATACTTACGGTTATGGAACAAAGAGCAAAAGTATCTGGTAAAACCGAACAAGCACAAATAGCCAAGAGGGCAAAAGAGAGGTTGAGGGCAAAACGAGGGAAAAAATAATATGGTCGCTAAATTAGAAACAATTAGAAAAAAAGTAAAGCAAGGTAAGAAGTTAGGTTTTAGTGAAAGAGCCAGAGCAGTAAACAAAGGCATTCTTCCTAGCAAAGCAAAAAAGAAAAAGAAAAAATAAATTTAAGAGAGAGAAAATGCAGATTATAGATAACAAAGCTTTGTTATTCAAACTACGTGACCCTGACAGAGTTGTAAACAATATCCCAAAAAGTAAAATAATAAGTAATAACAATGTGCTTGTAAACTGGGGACTACATGAAGCAATGAGCCTTAACGCATTGAATATTAAAGCTCCTTCACCTATAGAAAAAAACTACGTGTGGACAGGTCAACACAAACCTTTTAAACACCAAATATCAACAGCTTCGTTTCTTACTTTAAACAAAAGAGCGTTTTGTTTTAACGAGCAAGGCACAGGTAAAACAGCGAGTGCAATCTGGGCGTCTGACTATTTACTGAAGCAAGGTGCAATCAAACGGGTGCTAGTGGTCTGCCCCTTATCAATTATGGATAGTGCTTGGCGTGATGACTTGTTTACTTTTGCAACGCATAGAACTGTTTCTGTTGCGTATGGCTCATCTGAAAAGAGAAAGAACATAATTAAAGAAGGCAAAGAATATGTGATTATTAATTATGATGGCATAGGTGTTGTGCGTGATGAGCTACAAAAAGGAGGCTTTGATTTAATTATTGTAGATGAAGCTACACACTATAAAAATGTTCGAACAACTCGTTGGAAAAATTTAAGATTACTTATGTCCGAGAATACGTGGTTGTGGATGATGACGGGTACACCGGCTGCACAAAGTCCCGTGGACGCATACGGTTTAGCTAAACTTGTTAACCCAAACGGTGTACCTCGGTTCTTTGGGTCATTTAAAGACATGTTAATGTTTAAAGTATCTCAATTTACATGGAAGGTGCGTGAAACAGCAACAGACACGGTGTTTAGAGCTTTACAACCCGCTATACGTTTTACAAAAGAAGAGTGCTTGGACTTACCCGATATGGTTTTTTCCAAACGGTCTGTGGAGCTGACAGCTCAACAGAAAAAATATTATAAACAACTCAAAGATAAAATGGTCATGGACATCACAGGAGAACAAGTTACAGCTATGAATGCCGCAGTAAGCCTTAACAAGTTACTACAACTATCTGCGGGTGCCGTATACACGGATGACGGCGACGTGTTAGAGTTCGACATAAAGCACCGATATAAAGTCTTGCGAGAAGTGATTGATGAGTCAAGCCAAAAGATATTAGTGTTTGTGCCTTTTAAGCACGTCATAGATATACTTACAAAGAAGTTAAGACTAGAGGGAATAACTACTGATGTTATTCGAGGAGACGTGTCAGCTCATAAAAGAACAGCCATATTTAAAAGTTTTCAAGAATCATCAGACCCAAAAGTCTTAGTTATTCAACCGCAAGCCGCATCGCATGGAGTAACTTTGACCGCCGCCAATACAGTTGTGTGGTGGGGTCCAACAAGTTCTTTAGAAACATACGACCAAGCAAATGCCAGAGTGCATAGGTCAGGACAGAAACATAAGTGTACAGTTGTTCAGTTACAAGGATCTGCTGCAGAAAAACACGTTTACAGGTTATTAGATAGAAGAATAGACGTACACACAAAATTAATAGATTTATACAAAGAAATACTTGACTAAGTAATTAAACACCCTTATATATAATTATATAAAACGGGAGAATGTTATGAAAAAGAATATAACGCCAGATAAGCTAACAAAAGCTTACATCAAAATACGAGCAGAACGTGCCGCTTTATCGAGTAAGTATAAAGAAGAGGACGGCGTTTTGTTACGTCAACAAGAAAAGATTAAACATGCAATGTTAGACTTTTGTGACGAAACAAGACAAACAAGTGTAAAGACTGTTGAAGGTATATTTTTTGTTTCAGAGAAAACGAATTATTGGGTAGATGACTGGGAATCCATGCACAATTTTATTAAAGAGCATGACGTGCCAGAGCTTCTCGATAAGCGTATAAACAAAAGTAACATGAAACAGTTCTTAGAAGAAAACCCAGACAGAGTTCCAAACTCACTTAATATTGAAAAGGAACGTGTCGTAAGTGTTAGGAAGAAATAATGAATGAACCTTATGTAACGATTGAAGACGTAGCTAAACACTTTAGTGTGTCCATTTCGACCGTGCGTGGTTGGATACGTCAGAAATATATACCAGAAGATACATACATATCTATTAACAACGTGTTACGTTTTAGGATTAGTGATGTAACCTCTGCTTTAGTAAAAGTAAAAAGTGAAGATAGTAAAATAGATACATCTATGGATACAGTTTTAGTTAAAAAAGAATCAGAACAACCAGATTTTTTTGAAGCCTTAGATGAAAATATATAATAAAAGGAGAATGTGATGGAATCATATATAATAAAAAATGTAACGGCTTTATATCCAAAAATAAACCAGCCGTACAAGTTTGACGAAAAATTAAACCGATCAATGCCTTGCAACGCTTTAGATGACGGAGCAAGTTATTCGATTTCTTTTCGTATGGACGAACCCACTGCAAAAGCTTTGTACAAAGCAATGCAAGCTTCTTATCAAGCCAATAAAAAAGAAAAATGGGGTGATAGGTTGGAAAGGCAAGGTCTTTTTACTAAAGAAGACGAAGGCACATATTTGTACAAAGCAAACTTAAAAGGTGCGTATAACAAACAAAAAACGTCACCTCCACTGCAAGTAGATTCTAAAGGTACAAGATTGCCGGAAGATTTTCTATTAACAACAGGTAGCACTGTAAACATTGCCGTAACTTTTAATCCTTATAAAGGGTATGGGAAAGAGAGTGTGAATCTTCGATTAAAAGGTGTGCAAGTTGTTAAGTATATTCCATTAGAAGACAAAAATCCATTCGATGTTGTTGAAGATGGCTTTACTATGGAAAACGACTCCGATATGTTTAAGAGTAACGAATCAACCGCAGTGGAAGAGGAGGAAATAGAAGAACCAAAAAAGGTCGCAAAGAAAACACCTCCCCCAGAAACAAAATCTACAGATGATGAAATATCGAAAATTGTAGACGAATGGGACGATGACGACGAATAAAACTAGCACCTCACCACGACTGGGTAAGTGGGAGCTTAGTCGTGGTGTCTTTAATTTAGGAAATAATTATGGAGACAAAAACATTTTTGGAGAGTGTGCTTGGAGAAGATGGGTTTTATAGTGTTTTAGCGTTTAATGGTGGAAGAGGTACTCAGAAAATATATGACTCAATAGATTCTATTATTCACGCAACCACTAATTTAGATAACCGAGGATTAAATGCTTTTTTTGGTTTAGCCACTTTAAGCACAAACAAAAACCGCAAACAAGAGAATGTAAAGTGCCTTAAATCTTTTTTCTTAGATTTAGATTGTGGGCAAGGCAAAGATTACGAAAACCAAACAGACGCTATAAAAGACTTACGAAGTTTTGTAGCTAAACTATCTTTACCTAAACCTGTTATGATAAACTCAGGTAACGGCATACATGTGTACTGGGTTTTAAAAGAAGCTGTTCACCCTGATGAGTGGTTACCCGTTGCAAATCAACTGAAAAAAGTATGCGTGACTCATGGGTTGAGGGCAGACCCTGCAGTTACAGCAGATACAGCAAGGGTGTTGCGTGTGCCTGGAACACACAACCACAAAGGGGGTACACCCAAACAGGTTACTATATTAGGTAAAGAAGATGTTAAATGTGTGGGTTTTGAACATTTTTCTAAATTAATATGTGGAAACATTATACCTACACCTGTTAAAGTGGATTCAGCAGAAAATGCTTTTCGAGAAGCACTATATAGCAACTACGAAAACTCTTTTAAACAAATACTACAAAAAACAATCAAAGGAACCGGCTGTGCCCAGCTATTGAATATTGTTCAAAACAAAGAAAATGTAAGCGAACCTCTTTGGAGAGCGGGTTTATCTATAGCAAAGTTTTGTAAAGATAGTAAAAAAGCAATAGACATTATATCTATAGGTCACGAGGGTTACGATAAACAATTAACACAAGAGAAGGTTGATTTGATAAAAGGACCTTATCGGTGTGAGCGTTTTTTTGAACACAACCCCGACCTTTGCGAAAATTGTATGCACCATAAAAGTGATAAAATTACATCTCCGATAATGCTTGGACAGACTATAAAAAAATCATCAGGTGACCAAGTGCCTAAATACCCGCAACCCTATTTCAGAGGAGCAAATGGAGGGGTATATGTAAGATTTCTTAACGCAGATGGTGACCCCGAAGATAAATTAATATATCATAATGATTTATATGTTGTAAAACGTACACATGATGTCGAACTAGGAGAGTCGATTGTGATGCGATTACATCTACCAAAAGACGGCGTCAGGGAGTTTACAGTGCAACTAACCGCTGTTACTTCAAAAGAAGAACTTAGAAAGAAATTGTCTGAACAAGGCATAGCAGTAACGAGAATGGAAGAAATAATGAAATACACGACAACATGGGTGAATCATTTACAGATGACAGATAAAGCTGATGAAGCACGTCGGCAGTTCGGGTGGACGGACGATAATTTTGATAGTTTTGTATTAGGTAACGAAGAGATTAGTAAGGATGACGTGAAGTTTAACCCGCCCTCTGCGGCTACAACGGGTTTATTTTCTTCGTTTGAACCCAAGGGAACTTTAGAAGATTGGAAAGACACTCTTAATTTTTATAACAGAGATGGGTTTGAACTCCATCAATTTGTAGTGGGTACATCTTTCGGGTCACCCCTGATGGAGATGTCCCCTATAAACTGTGCGGGTCTTCACATTTATAGTAAAGAATCAGGTGTGGGTAAAACAACAGCTATGTTAGCCGCCGTATCCGTGTGGGGTAGCCCAGAAGAATTAGTTATGATCGAGAGGGATACGTATAACACAAAGATGAATAGGGGCGAAGTTTATCATAACCTACCACTCTATATGGATGAACTTACTAACACGAGTGGTAAAGAATTATCTAATTTAGCATATCAACTTACAGGGGGTAGACAGCGTGGTCGTATGACGTCAAGTAGTAATGTTGAACGACATAGAGGTAAACCTTGGAGTTTACTTGCTGTAACAACCGGAAACACAAGCATGGTAGAACGCATAAGTATTATAAAAGCAATGCCAAAAGCAGAGGCTCAAAGAATTATGGAGTGTCGTGTAAATCGTGCTTATTTTGACACAAAAGGAGAAACAGATGTGTTTAGTGCCTGCCTAAAAAACAACTATGGGCACGCAGGGAAAATATATGTGAAATACATTATGAATAATTTAGAAACGGTGAAAAAACTTTTATCCGATGTGCAGATACGAGTTGATGAAAAAGCAGGACTTACAGCTGAGAATAGATACTGGTCAATTCTTGTATCTGCAACTTTAACAGGTTTAATCATTGCCAAACGTGTAGGACTTATAAATTATGATACCAAAAAAATATTTACTTGGGCAATACAGAGGTTAAAAGACAATAAGTTGCAAGTAGAAGACATGAGCATATCTGTGGAAGAAACTTTAAATGATTACATACACGAACATTGGGGTAACGTGCTGTGGATAAAAAGCACGGACGATCTTCGTGGGCAAGAAGATGGCACAGCAGAACTCGTTATCCCTGAATCTTTGCCGAGGGGAAAACTTGTTGCTCGATACGAAACTGATTTACAGCGTGCATACTTAATACCTAAACCACTCAAAGCCTGGTGTGGAGAGCAACAGATTAACTATAGTGCTTTTGTTCAAGATCTTAAAACAAAATTTGGAGCTAAAAGAACAAGGATGCGATTAAGTAAAGGAACTAGCATGAAACTCCCCGTAACTCATGTAATTGTAGTAGATTGTTCAATAGATAATGAGAATAAGGCAGGGAATATTAAAGATACATGATTTGAACCCCGACGGCATTCGGATCATAGTAAACTGGGACCGTATGGTAACAAGTTCTTCTGTGTTTATTCCTTGTATCAACACAAGTAAAGCAGTTGAACAGCTACAAACAACTGCAAAAAACAAAAAATGGCAAGTAGAAACGCATGTTCGTATAGAAAATGGTAAATTAGGGGTTCGCATGTGGAGAATTATGTGATATGAGGGATATGCAGTGTATTCTGCACATTCTCTCTTCTCATACCGCCTTCGGGCGGTATTTTTTTATTGACTGAAAAGTGTTAGGTCATCAATAAGTTGTTTGTTTGTTATCGTGACTCCGTTATATTTTTTCATTTGGGCAGATGTTTCTTCGTGACGTTTTACCGATCTCTCAATCGCATCATCGTCAATAATTATATCTGGGAACCTTGCATAATCTGTGTTAAATTTTCTTATATCATTCAAAGCATCTTGCATTTCGTCATATTTTCCTTCTCTAAAAGAAAGATAATATTTCTTTAATAACTTTGTTCTTCTTCTTGAAACAGCTTTGTCTATTCTTTTTCTGTATAAATTCATCTCTTGTATTCTGGTATACTCTGCTGGAGGAAAACCCAAAAGTTGTCCAATAGCTTCTGTGGCTGTTACATCATCATATATAATATCTCCTCTTTGAGTTTTATAAGCTCCGTCACCAAATACAAGATTACTACTTCTAAAAATGCCTAATAATGATGCTGGAAGTAAAGCTTCAAGCGATTCTAAATACTCTTTGTCTAAAAACTGTGTAACAGCACGTTCTCCTTTTTTTAGGACGCTAGCAGAAGGTCCACCAAGATACCTAAATAAAGAATCTTCTAAACCTTGGTTAGTATTAAATTTATTTTCTTGTATAAGTAACTCAGATAAACGTATTCTGTCGGATAAATTTAAACCTGTTAGATGGTTTATAGGACCTTTATACGCTAACTCGCCAAAATGTCGTCTTACAAGAGTATCAAAATCATCTTCTTCGTCGTCCAAAAATAAGTTAGCAAAGAGTTGTATTGCTCCATAGATGGGCACACCTTGTATCCCAGCAAAAATACTAGACGTACCTAATACCCCTGCTAATTCTTTTGCCGCCACTATTCTTTCTTCTTTGGTTAAATCTGGATCAGCCTTTATAGTTTTAAGCACAGAAGTCCATAAAGTTGTATACATTCTTAACCCAAAAGCTTTATACATAAAAGCTAAACGACCAACTCCTTGTTGTGCAACTCTTGGACCTGTTTCTAACTGTGTGCCCGCATTAACTTTTTGAGTTTCAACTATAGCCTCTTTGGCAATCATCTCTTTCACATCTTCGATTGGTTTATCGCCATATTTTTTAATTACATCTTGAGGGTTAATTGAAACTCCAGGTAACGGTGTTAGCTTATATTTCTTTTTAAATTCACTAGCACTCATATTTTTTGCGTCTTTGTATCGTTGAAGATTTAATTTATAACTTGCCATGAGAATTGATTGTCTATTAAAACGTTCTGCATAATTAAAAACAAAAGCAGAAAGTGCTGTTATTTTATCAAGCAAATTTCTTTTTTCTTGTAACCCCAAAGCATCAAAAATGTAAGAGTTTGTAAGTTGCCCTTGATCTGCAGCAACCCTCACCAACGTATTGTATTCTCTTATGTTATCAAGCTCCTCTTGTATTCTTTCTTCTCCATAATTTTTATACCTTCTTCTTATAAGGTTTTCATATTTAGGTTCTAAATTATTATTTTCATCAAAATATTTACTTATGGACATATTTGATCCGGATACAAGTTTACTAGCTTTGCCTATTTCTCTCACAGTGTTAGAATAACCATACCTTGCTCCGAAATAAGGGAATACAACTAAAGGTATTTGACTAAGATTCACCATTGCAGAAGAAACATTAAACCCCAGAGTAAAAAGGAAAGCTGATTGGTTTAAACTTTTTACAGCTTTTTCAAAAGATTTATTAGCTGCACCGTTCATGGCAAAATCCATACGCAGGAGCATATCATTTGCAAGTCGAGTAGCTGTTGGGGCGGCAGTTTTTGCCACAGAAGCTACAGTTCCAACCCTCCGTGCCTCTGGTTTAAACTTTCTTATTTTGTTTAGTAGCTCAGATTGTAACTCTCTTAGTTGTGCGTTTCCTTTTAATTGGTCTGTTTTCAAAGTTAAATCAAGACCCTTTGTTCTAAAAGCTGCTAAAGCATCTCTTTCAAAACCTACAATCTGTTTTCTTTCTCGTACTTGTCTAGCCAAAGATGTTTCTGGTAACGTGTTCATGTATAAGTCTTGAACATCTCTTTTTAAACTTTCTTTTGTTTGAACATTCAAATTTTCACTTTGTTCTATTGATGTTAATAGATTAGCCACAAAACTTGTGGGGGCAGATTCTCTAAAATTTACTTTTTGAAATAATTCATTATCTCTTCCAAAGTCTTGAATGCTGTCTTTTTCTATTTCACCCTTTCTTTCTCTTTCTCTTAGTTCATCTAATATTCTTCTTTTTGAAGCTAGAGAGTCTACTTTTATGAATATATTCGGGTCAGCTGTATAATTTACATCTTCTTTTACAATATTTTGTCCTGGGTTTGCTATTCTGTATGCTATACCAAATTTACCCTGACGCACCAATGGAAAATATACTTCAAGTTCTCTATCGTTTAATATTTTTTCAATTAAACTTTTTTTTGTTTTTCTTCCTTCTGGAGAAACAGTGCTTAAATCTTGCTCTATTAATTGCCCTTTTATAACATCTAATAGTCTTCTATACTCATCTCTATAATGATTTTTCATTTTGTTAAACATAGCAAGAGTAAGATTTTTTTGGTTTTTAGACTTAGTATTTTCATCTAAATACGCATGTATTTTATCCCATATTTCTACCTTAACGTTACCACTCGTGTCAGTAACAGGGGTTCCATCTTTCTCTTTTAAATATTCTGCTCTCGGCTTAGTCGGGTCAACCTGGTAAAGGGTGGCTCCAAAATCGTCACCATAAATAATATCATTTAAGATTTTCATTCCATTTTCGTCTATTTTTTCGATTGTTTTTGCTAAGTTAAGTAAATCCTTTTCTACTGTCCTATACCTATTCCTTGTTTTTTCAACACTACCTCTTGCATATCTCATAGCTTCATCTATTCGTAGCCCTATATCTCCCAAACCTTGGAATTTCATTAGCTGAGCAGTAGTAGCTCCATCACCTAACCCTAATAAAAAGTTTTTAGCTAACTCTGTAACTTGGTTATCAGTTAAAAACTGAAATTTATCAGCTAAAAATTTAGGTTTTGATGAACTATTATCTTCTTCAATAATTTTTTTTGAACGTAAAATAGGGTCGAATATATTTTTTAATGAAGAAAGTCTAGTGTTTTGTAACAAAGTTTTAGCACCAACGTCTTTTGATGTAGGTACTATTAGAGACTCTAAGACACTATTTGCAGAATCTAACGCTGTTAACGGTTTACTAGGCTTTTTAAATATAATGTTGTTAAGGAAATTTACGATAGAGTTGTAAAACCGTTGTAATACAGAAACAGGTTCACCTTTTAAATTTATAGTCGCTAACTCTTTTTGAAAAGATACGTTACTAAATGTCTCTGCTATAAATTCATCTAAAGAAGTTGAGCCATACGCTGTGCTTAAACTGTTTTTTACATCATTAAAAAGGGTGTTTAATTGAGATCTTAGTGGGTGAGATTTGTTGTTGACAGTATTTTGCACCACAGAATGAATTACTTCGTGCAAAAGAACGTGGTTATTAAAACCTGTGGTAGGGTTAATTTCTATTGTATTTGTAGATTTATTAAAACTACCCGCTACTTTTGGGTTCATGTTCGGATTTACAACAACTTTAGTGTTGTTCTTCTCAACCTCTCCAGAAAAGTATGCTAGTGATTTAAGTATGTCAGAGGATAAATTTGAAGTTTTTGACATATTTGATAGAGCCTTAAACAAATTACCTTCATTCAAATTACCTTGCACTTCAGGGACCAACGGGTTTGCCAAACTAGATATTTGGCTGGAAGGTAGTAAGTCAATATCTTTGAATGCAATATTTCGGATTCGTTCTAAATTTTTATCTAATAAGTTTCTAGCTTCTCTTTGCAACTCTGTATCATTAACTTTTTCACCTAATTTTTTTCTTTTATTTTTTAAGATGTTAATTGAGTTATTTAGATTGTTTAAATAATTAGCCGGTAATTTTACGTCTAATTCTTTTGCTTCTCCAACTATAAACTTATACACACCGTCTGCAGTCTTATTAAAATCTTGTGTAGTTAAAGGTTTAATTACATCATCTTTAAGGTCAACAAATTGTCTTTTTGATAATTCAGGCTGTGTTAATTTAAGTCTTTCATCTACCTCTCGTTGCCTATCTTGTTCTGATTCTTGAATATCGTCTTTAACCTGTGTTTCTTCTTTTCCAAGATTTTGAAGTATATTTTTTGTGTATTCTCTTCTCTCTTTACTACCATCTTGAGCAATACGCTTTATATCCTCTGGTCCCATCCCTGCAGCTAGTATTTTTCCACTAGGAGTCTTAGCAATTTCTTTAACTGGATCTACGTTTTCTGTTAAAGTAGGGATAAAAGGTCCAAAACCGCTATCCACGTTAGATCTTAAAATACTTTGGAATGCAACGCCGTTAGAAAGAGGAGCAAAAATTTCTTCGGGTTTTTTCTTTGTTAGTGGAGCACCTATTTTCTTTTTAAATTCAGCTTTTTTACCATCAAGATCGCTAAGAATAACTATACCATCATAAGTAACTATTGGCACGTCTAGCTTTGTTTGATCCTCTATTAACTTTGGGCGATCTTTTTCTTTTATTAACTTTGGACCGTCTTCTATAGTTGCTTTTTCTTCTTTTGAACCAGGTATACCCGATAGAATACCCGCTTTCTGTCTTCGTAAAACATTAATCTTGTTTACGTCTTCATTTGTAGCATTTACACGGTCAGCCACACTAGCGTTTGCCATGCTTTTTTCTGTTTCAGTGATTTTAGCCGCAACCAATCTTATATCTTCATCTATGTCTTTAATCATCTGTAACTTGTTAGGGGTTAGATTAGCTGCTTCTTGTCCAAGTTGATCTCTAAGAAACTGACTTCTACGAGTTAAATCGTCTGTTCTTTCTGCTACACCTTCTGGAGTTACTGTGAATGGGCGATCTTCCACAGGACCCGGCAACTGTCGTGGAGGACCAGGTAACAATAATTGTTCTTCTTGTGCTCTAGTTGTTTCTACAGGACCCGTTTCCTCTGGAGGGGGCACTTGTGGTGCGTCTACACCTCCTCTAGCTCTACCGGGTGCGATTACTTCAACAATAGCTTGTACAAACCCTCCTACACCCGCACCGAGCCCAAGATCTTCCCCCGTATTTGTAAACGTGCCTTTTTCTGGATTATATATTCCTTGTTCGATAAGATTTTGAGCTACACCAGATGCAAATTCTTGGAGCCCTTCAACCCCTGCTTGTCCTAGCACACGTAATCCAGCACCTTTCATTCCTTCAAAAGCTTTGTCTCCTAAACCTTTTCGAATTCTATTTGTTAATCTAGCAGCCGGGAGCACCTCAAGAAACCCTGGAATAACTCCGTATCGAGCTGCTCGTGTCCGTTGTTCAGGTGTAGCCCCAGCAGCTCTTGCTCTTTCACTTGCTTCACCAGCTCCAAGACCAACAGATAACCCAATCGCTCCAGGAAGCCCCACCCCTGGAATGAGAGCTGTCCCTAAAACAGCCCCAAAAGAACCAAGTGCTTCTCCAAATTTTTTAGGTATTTTATCTTCATATTGCAACGGTGCCGAAGTTAATCTGGGAGCGGCACCTCTGATAGTTTCAGCTAATCTTTTTATTCCTCCTCTAAGTTTAGTTTCTCTTTCTTCAGGGAGAACTGTCGCTGCTCCAATCAATCCTGTTTCAAAAGTTCCTAAAAGTCCGCTAGCAATACCTTGACCAACAGATCCAATAGTTCCTAAAGTTGTTCTAGGGGCTAAAGAAGCTTGGTAACGAAGTCGTTCTTGTTGTTCTTCAAGTGTGGGTTTAGGGGCAGGAGCAGTTCCTAAAGCAATATCTCGCAGCTGATTAAAAGTAGCTCCTTCGGGACCTTCTACTCTAACAGGGGTTCCATCTTTTTTATATATTTCATATATTGGCATATTAATCTAATTTTTTAACACCCATATTTGGGTCAAACATATTGAAGCCTAATTTTTCCTCTAAATTTTTCCTAGCAGTCCCAAGAGCTTTTGATTCAGCAATAAGATTAAACTCTCGACCTTCACCAGCTGCTTCATTAAACTTCTCATTAAATCTTTCTTGGGCGTTTTGTAACCGTTTTAATAGTTTAGTTGAAGGTTCACGACCGTTAGCCACCAGTTCATCCCTTTCTTTTTGTAATTTACTAAGAGTTTGTCCCTCCAGTGTGGTTGTCAGTACATTTTGATATATCGCTTGCAAAGTTTCATCAACTTGAAATTTTCTTTGGTTTATTTTATCATAATTAAGTGAGTTAATTTGTAAATTTTTTAGTTCATTATTCAGTGCAACTTCGTCTTTTCGCACTTCTAGGTCGTCTTCTCTTAATGCCCTATCTGCAACATCTAACCTTTTAGCAAGAATACTATCTCGATATGCTTGTGCCGCTCTACCCACATTTCCAGGTCCTATGGGTGCACTAAAAGCTCTGGCAGCTTCTGTAACAGGATTGTATTCTATAAATGGTCTAAGGTTAAATTCATCTATCACTGAACGAGGTGTAGTTGCAGGTGTAGTTGCAGGCGTAGCCACAGGTGTAGTTGCAGGTGTAGCCACAGGTGCAGCCGCAACCTCAACAGGCAACTTTCGTTCTAATAACTGAAATTCTTTTGGTGCAGGTGCCGTTGGTGCAGGTGCCGTCCTAGCAAAATCGCTAAACTTAAACAAGCTTGCTCCTGCTCCTGTCCCTGGAGACCCGAATTTTTTAATATTCTCTATTTGTTGTTGTAATATTTCTTCTTCTGAAAGTGATCCACCTGAAGCATACCCTACAATACCTCCTTGAGCCGACATTTTCATAGGCTTTTTTATAGGTGCTTTAGCTATACCTTTACTTCTAACTTCAGGATTAAGTAAATTTAGTAATCTTTTGTCTGCTTTTGCTTTTTGTGCTCTATTTGTTTTTGCTATTTCTTCCGTAGTTTCAAGTAAAGTTTTACTAAACACTTCTTCTATATTTTTATCTTTAACACTTCGAGCATCGTTACTAGTTTTTAAAATCATATCCCTCTCAGCTGCTTTATAATTTTTTAAAATTTTTTCTGCAACAAGAGCGTCAAGAAGAGATGGTGTTACACCTCCAAGCATAGGTCTTGTTGTGCTAGCAAGATTAGTAGGAGATTTCATACTTGGAGTGCCCACTTGTTTTATTGTTTGTAAAGCTTGAGGACTCATACCTGTAAAAGCTGTTTCTTTTTTGCTAATATCGTTGTTTAAACTTCCTAAACCTAAATTCATTTTATACCCTAACCTGTTGGAATGGCTTGTCTAAGTGCACCAAATTGTTGAAGAATATCCATTATATTTCCAGCACCTTGTCTAAAAGATTCTATTCCTGTGGGCTGTGTGTATGTTATTTCTTTTGTACCTATAGGTAAACCTTGTAACAAGGATTGTAAAAATTGAACTTGTTTATATGGGTCCATTCGTTCTTCATCAAATTGTAATTTATCAGCAGTAATACCTTGTTGCTCTATAGAACGTTGAATAGCTCCCACACCTGATTGGTCAGCTAATGCTTCTAGCCCAAATCTAGTTCTAGCTTCATCAGCCTTAAAATCTCTATCTTGTTGAATATTAAATTGTTGTCTAGCAGTGTCAAAAGCATCTCTGTATCCCGTGCTTGTTATAGCAGCAAGATTTTGTAGTAAATTTCTTTGCCTTTCCGCATCCATTATTGCTTGACGACCACCCCCAAAAGCTCCGGCTTCTGTAAGTCTGCTTGCGTCTGCAACTCTGGATATCTCTGATTGTCTTCTAGCTTCATCTATTTGTGGTTGTAACGCTGCTTGTATGTACGGATTCATTAGCCCTTGAGCTGCTTCAGCAGTGAAATCTTGAGGTGTAAATTGACCAATTTCGTCTGTAGGAATATTTAAACTTCCAAGACCCTCAAAAGCTTTTTGTTGTAAATCCGATGCACCCGCTACAAGAGGACCTGTGTAAGGTTCAAAAGGCATTTCTGACAGAGCTTGTCCTCTACCCAACATGTCGGTAACATATTCCCCTGCGAAAGGAGATAAGGAACCAACAGTTCCTGTTTGCTGATCTGCTAAATCTCCCAAATCTTCTATACCATTACTCATGCTTATCTCCTATACCGGTAGAAATTTTTTAGGGTCTATTTCTTTACCCTGTTTTTTATTGCCTGTTCGAGCTTTTCTAACTTTTTCCATCATATTATCTAAAACTTTTGCTCCCGCATCAGAATTACCGTTTCCTAAATGGCTAACCACATCTGCAGGTATAACATATTCACCGTCACTCAAAGCGGCAGGTTGTTCTTTATCTATCATAGCAGGCACCTCATCTGCCATACCATCTGTATTCCCTCGTAAATAACGCCCTTCTTGAAGTTCAGCTATGCCTCCCTCCGCCATGGTTGTTAAATCTTCGGGTTTAGGCACGGGAAGAAGATTTATAACTCCTGATGCAGGGCTAGCACCCATAGCAGGGGTAATGGCTGGAGCTGGAGCTGGAGTGGGTAATGTAGAAGAAATACCTGCTCTAGCCGGGTTTGCTAAGTTCGTCGCTGCTATATTTTTTGCTTGTTCTTCAGCAGCAGCTCTTGCTGCAGCAATACCGTCTGAATCTGATGGCACAAAAGTGGTGTCGGAAAAATAACGCAAACCTCCACTTCCAGGTCTACGGTTTGGGTCATACGTATTCGGAACTCTTGCTCTCACTGCTGTATAATCTGGCACACTTCCTTGATACCCTACATTGCTAGGTCTTGTAAAACCAGGTAACCCCATTAGTTGACCTACACCTCCTAACGCACTAGCACCCAAGAAAAAGTTTGGGTTAATACCGGCAAAAGGGTCTTTAGTTTGTAAACTTTGTTCAGTGGTTTGTTCAGTAGAAGCAGGTGTGCTTTTATTAAAAGCTAAATCAGACAAAAAATCGTTAAAAGAAGATATGGGTTCTTGGATAAACGAAAGCATTACGATATACTCCTTAAAAGACTAATAAGTTGATCTGTTGTACCATATTGAGGCGTACCAGTAAACCTATTTTGTGTATCAATATTACCAAATATACTTCTAAAGTCATAGGGTCGACCTATATCTGCGTATTCTGGTTCTTTCAAAGTTACATTTCTTCCATATAATACTTGGTTTAACCTATCAGGAAAATCAAGTGTTCCTGGTTGTGGTGTAGTTGTAGGTGTTGGCGTAGGCGTAGGCGTAGGTGTTGGCGTAGGCGTGGTTGTAGTACCTGTAGTAGTACCCGTAGTAGTACCCGTAGTAGTATCTGTAGTTGTAGGAACAGTAGTTGTAGTTGTAGGAACAGTAGTTGT
>TARA_R100000773_G_scaffold21550_1_pt1 | contig 20958 bp, 25 predicted proteins | sample TARA_R100000773 | Tara Oceans TARA_R100000773 (sample SAMEA2623365) | marine metagenome | biome: marine biome (ENVO:00000447); feature: surface water layer (ENVO:00002042); material: "saline water (ENVO:00002010), including plankton (ENVO:xxxxxxxx)" | depth 5 m | reverse complement strand
GCTGGGGTAGGCATTGTACAGATTATGCAGGTCACTGGTCATCAGTCGCCGCAGTCTGTTACTCCCTACATGAAAAATACCTTGACAGGGGCGACAAATGCGCTTACGCTCCGCTCTGCACACACGGCAGGTGCTACATTACAAAAGGACATAGAACATGTCGAAAGTAAGTGACTTTGTTGAATCATTAGATATTAGTGTAGGTGCAACCTACCGGGGCAACTGTCCTAAGTGTGGTGGTTACAAAACATTTACTGTGTCTAATAATGATGGGCATATCCTGTTCAACTGCTATAAACATAGCTGTAAAATACACGGTGTTTCCAAACGCAACTTAGATGTTTTTGCAATCAAAGACAGATTAAATAGTACGTACAATATTATGGATGATTATGAACAGGCCGTGAACATAGAAATGCCTATGCCTGCGTTTTTGTCTATGATTAAACCTAATACTGATAAGGTTAACTTGTTTATGACCACTTGGAACATTAATCCAGACGATGTTTATTACGACGTTAGACAGGATCGTATAGTGTTTCCCTTATTCCATAACGGAATAATGGTTGATGCTGTAGGCAGATCAGTATTCAGCAAAAAACAACCTAAATGGTTACGCTATGCCGCATCACCGATACCGTACATGTATGGTGAAGGTGATATCATGGTGATAGTGGAAGACGCTATCAGTGCGTACACAGTCGGTAAGATGTTTCCCAATGTAGTTGGCGTCGCATTGTTAGGAACACAATTGACTAATTTTCACAAATGGTTTTTCAAAAAGTATTTTAGATACAATAAAATTATTGTGGCACTAGACCACGATGCATTTACAAAAAGTCTCTCTATAGCCAAAGAGTTACGTGCTGAATTATCTAAAGGTATAAGTGCTCTTAAATTAATGGAAGACTTAAAGTATCTACACAGTTCTGACGTAGAAGCATTACAGGAGATGTTATAAATGAAAAGTACACGATGGCCCCAAGCTAGAATTGATAAGCTGGTCGCTCTGTATAGAGACGGTGTAATATTAGATGATATTGCAGAGGCGCTTGACACTCCCGTGACGACTATTAAATCGCGGATAAGAGTCATACGTGAAGAATATAATTTACCATACCGTGATCCGAAAGAAGTTCAGCGCAAGGCAAGACCCAGAAATACTGTTACCAGTTACGATAAAAGGTGGAGTGGGCCTATCCCACGTGGGCATTGGATGATTACCAAACCTTGGAAAAAGAATCATGGCTAAGCCAAAGTGCGATAAGTGTCATAGGGATGCCGTAGTTATCGAGCAGAATACGTTTTATTCCTGTGCACACTGTTGGTTGAAAAATAACGCCCGGAAAATAGGAAAAAAGCACAATGCAAAAAGTTTTTGAGTTTCTTAATCCGTCATACAATGCCTTACGTAATTCACCACCCGAATGGAAGTTTTTAGCTTCAATAATATTAGCTACCTTCTGGTGTTTGGCATTTGGTATATTTACCGGAGAATTGCTGTTTATCGGGTATAGTATGATAGGTCACTACGCTTTACTATTTTGTGTGTTTTTGACGTGGAGTGTGTTTCGTCTCACACGAAAAATGTACGGACCCAATATCCCCAACAAAGTTAAATGGGATTTAGAAAAGGAGGCTTAGTAATGAGTAAAGTTCCAGACGTGATTCGTCCACCGGGATACACTGTTGGTTTGACAGGAGAGTGCGCATACTTGTGGGCATTGTTTCTGCGCAATGAAGCTGACATAGAGGATGATCAATTGGCATACAGTCAGTGGCAATCAATGGTAGAGGCGCTACAACCTAAGCCGCACAAACCAATGCCGTCTACTGTTCATATTTCAGCGTTAGAGGATGCTATTACTTCATATAAAAGTGGGGTTATATGATTTCCCTTTATGATGTATACTATCATCAGAAGCTGGTAATTCGTAACGTGCGAGCTACGAGTGAGCAGGACGCGATTAATCAGGTGTACATGAGAGATCGCCATGCGCCAGCTTCAGCGTATACAGGAAGAAGTCAGTCAAACTATAGGGCGGTTAAGAAATGAAAGAAGAAGCATGGGAAATAATAATTACCACAGAAGCCCCACGTATTGGGTCAGGTTATCGATTCGTAAAAACGAAACAGGGCAGGAAGTGGACCTACATGACTACTTTGTGTGGCGAAGGTCGCACAAAACTTTCTAAAAGCGAGTGGAACAAAATTAAGAAGCGACAGAAGCTTTGTATGAAAGAGGTGAACAAAAGTTTGCGCAGAGCAAAAAAGATTTTGTTTCCCCGGTCATGGCGGAGTAGATAATGGAGCTAGCAATCATTAAAAGTCTTCTTAGAAAAGAATTCTATGATGAGCATAAGGGGGCCAAGTGCCCCCACTCTTTATTTACTAAAGAAGTAAAAAAAATTAAGACAACGATTGACCAAGCAATGGCTAAGTACAATCGTGACCTTACAGTCGATGAGATCGAAGGCTTGTTCTTTGCCTCTGATCCCACGATTACAACGGCCCAAAAGCATGGGTACTCTGGCATATTCCAAAAGTTACGTAGCGAGGCACCTATCGGTGATGACGTAGCACAAGAAATATTAAGTAAACTTTTTCAACAATACCTTGGGGAAGAGATTGCAAATATAGGTTTTGATTATGTTAACGGCACACAGTCAACGCTTGAGCCGCTACGCAAACTGCTTGAGCAATATCGGGATGACTTTTTGCCTGATCTTAGTATCGAGTGGGATGACTTAGAGATCGAAACATTATTGGCAAAAAACGATTTAGAGGCCCGTTGGCATTTTAATATACCTACACTTGCCATTCGCATAGAAGGTGTTAATGACGGTCACCTGATTGTTGTTGGAGCTAGACCTAACACTGGCAAGACCTCATTCCATGCAAGCATGATCGCGGGTCCAGATGGCTTTGCCCATCAGGGAGCAAAGTGTGTCGTGCTTTGTAATGAGGAGGGGACACACCGTGTGGGTGCAAGATATCTTACTGCCGCATCAGGTATGACGCTCAAAGAAATCAAAGCTAGCCCCCGCACTGCACAACAGCGGTGGGCAAAACTTAAAGATAATATAAAGATCAAAGATGCTACGGGGCGAGACATGGCATGGGTCGAGTCAGTGTGTAAAACTTACAGCCCAGACATTCTAGTGATCGACATGGGCGATAAGTTTGCTGGTGATCAATCCCATGAAGGATTAAAGAATTGTGCTATCCACGCCCGACAAATATCTAAAGAGTACGGATGTGCTTTATTTTATATGTCCCAGTTGTCTGCTGAAGCGGAAGGTAAAATTGTCCTCAATCAATCCATGATGGAGGGAAGTAAAACTGGTAAAGCATCTGAAGCTGATCTTATGTTATTGATTAGCAAGAATCCCCCTGTTGAGGGGCGCGAAGAAGATGACCTTCAAAGACACATTAATGTAGTCAAAAACAAGCTTACTGGATGGCACGGCTACATAACTTGCAAATTAAATTATCAGGTAGGTAGATACGAAGTTTAAAGGATTTAAATGGCACACAGTAGAACTAAAGGACGGTACTACAAAGATAATCCAAGAGCGGTAAAAGCAAGAGATGCAAAAAGAATGTATGTAGGCGGAGTAGAAATTTCTAAGTATAATCCTTTGCATACTCCCGGACGGTATGCCTCGTGGCAAGATGCGTGGAACAATAACGAATTAGATAGTAAAACCACCACCGGACATATTTATGCTATTGGAAACCCTGCTTGGCCCGAATGGATAAAAATAGGTAAAGCGGTAGATGCGTTAGACAGACTAAACGGATATCAAACTTCATCGCCGTATCGTGATTATTTTTTGATTCACAGTAAGTACGTTGAAAATAGAAGCGAAGCAGAGTCTATAGCGCATGAAACTTTAATTAACATGGGTTTTAAAAACAAAGGCGAGTGGTTCAAGGTTTCTTCAACGACGGCTATAAATATTATAGATAATACAATTACAATTAGTACACAGCAGGATTTATTTGATGAAGACAGTTCTTGATGTAGAAAACACTGTTACAAAACGTGATGGCAAACTGCACCTCGATCCTTACGAGCAAACAAACAGTTTGGTTATGATCGGTGTGCATGTCGAAGGCGAAGAGCCTAAGCATTATACGTTCGATCACGAAGAATATGATTGTAAATACGAGTACCGTAAAAAAGACTGTGATGAGATTCAGTCTATATTAGATAAAACAACATTGTTAATCGGACATAATATCAACCATGATTTGCTGTGGCTTTGGGAAACTGGGTTTAAATATAGCGGCGCAGTGTGGGATACCATGTTGGCTGAATATTTGTTGCAAAGGGCGCAGAAAGAACCATTGTCGCTTGAGGCTGTAGCAGAACGTAGAGATTTGTCTGTCAAGAAACAAGACACACTTAAAAATTATATGAAGCAGGGCACAGCTATTAGTGCCATACCATACGAGGAACTTAAAGAGTATCTGTATGCAGATTTACAAACTACTTTTGAACTGTATTACGAACAGAGTCTTGATTATCGAGATGACGTGAATCGTATTCTAATGCCCGTGGTGGACCTGACAATGGAAACATGTGTGGTCCTATCCCGAATCTATCAAAACGGTTTCACAGTCGATACAGAGGCTTTGGATGAGGTTCGTGTGCAGTTTGAGACAGAACGCGCCCAAATACAAAACGAATTGCAGTCTGTTGTAAGAGAATTAATGGGAGATACACCTATTAATCTTAATTCTCCTGAACAATTATCGTGGGTAGTCTATTCGCGTAAGCCAAAGAACAAAACTCAGTGGGCTATGGATGCTGATCCTTACATGAAAAATGATCAGTTCAAAAGACTGATTTCTAGTTCAACAATGCCTGTGCGTAAAACTGTGGCAAAACAATGCTCTGCCTGCAAAGGGAAAGGCACATATTATAAAAAGAAAAAAGATGGGTCTAATTTTAAGAAGCCTAGCAAGTGTGCTACATGTAATGGCGCAGGATATATTTTGAAACCCGTCAATGAATTAGCGGGGTTAAAATTTACTGCACCATCAGTTAAGTGGCACAGTGCTAATGGTTTTAGTACTAGTAAAAACAATTTGGAGTACTTAGAACGTGTCGCGAAATCAAAAGGTATGGATGAAGCAGTTAACTTTCTCTCCAAGATTCGTAGACTCAATGCTCTTGATACTTATCTTAGTAGTTTCGTGGATGGTATCAGGACTCACCTTAAACCAGATGGTAAGCTTCATGTTCGCCTTACTCAGCACATGACAGCAACGGGGAGATTCTCTGGGCGAGACCCTAACATGCAAAACATGCCACGTGGCGGTACATTTCCTGTAAAAAAAGTTTTTGTGTCTCGTTGGAATGATGGCAAGATCATGGAAGCAGATTTTGCCCAACTAGAATTTAGGGTGGCAGGATTTCTGTCACAGGATAGTGTAGCAATCAAGGAAGTAACGGAGGGTTTTGATGTCCACGCGTACACCGCAAAAATCATTTCGGAAAATGGTCAAAGAATTAGCAGGCAGGAGGCGAAGGCGCATACTTTCGCGCCGCTATACGGCGCAACAGGATTCGGCAGAACAAAAGCCGAAGCATCCTATTACGAACAGTTTACACACAAATACAAAGGAATCGGACAATGGCACCAAAGATTAGCTACAGAGGTGTTATCTCAAAGAAAAATAACTACCCCCAGCGGAAGACAATTTTCGTTTCCTTATGTCAAGCGCCGAAAAAATGGCACCATAACGGATTTCACGGCGGTAAAGAACTACCCGGTGCAGTCGTTTGCAACTGCGGACATTGTCCCCGCTGTGCTGATCGAAATTTTTCACAGACTGAGTGATATGGAATCAATGTTAGTTAATTCTGTGCATGATTCTGTTGTAATAGATGTTCATCCCGACGAGGAAGATAAAGTTATAGCGTTGATCGATGACATCAATAACAATTTAAAATTAATAATAGATGATAGATTCGGTATCGATTTTAATGTGCCCCTTTTACTTGAGGCAAAAATTGGTGTAAACTGGCTGGATCAAAAGGAGGTCTGAAAATGACAAATCAAGTTGCAACCCTAAATACAGGGAACTTTGCAGAAATGGCTAAGGCTATGGGCATGTCGTCGGATATGGACGCAGACAGCAGAAGCAAGTCCTCGACTTTACCTCGTTTACGCATTTGGAATCAACCCGTCATGGGACAAGTAGAAGTTAAGGGTAAGATGAAAAACATGGAGGTAATACCTGCAGGTATGTACCGTCTTCAGTTGCCCGATGATACATACATATACGCAGAGAGCGTTAAGCTTCGTGTGTTTGTACAGCGTTTTATGTATAAGCGTTATGATTCTAACAACAACATGTACATCAAAACATTGATGGCAGAAGATTTAAAAGGGGATCTAAAAGATAATACAGGATTGCTAAATTGTGGCAAACCTGCCGGGTACATCAAAGACTTTCAGGCTCTTCCTGAAGATACTAAGGCACTGATCAAGCAGATCAAGCGTGTCCGCGTAATTTTGGGAGAGGTGGAGCTTGTCAATCCAGTGGATGGAGAAGGCAATGAAAAAACGGACATGGAGGTCCAACCTTTTATCTGGGAAATAGATAATAGAGACGCTTTCAAAACTATGGGTGAACCATTTACTCAAATGGCGAAGCAACGCAGGCTACCTGTGCAACACTGGGTTGCCTGTGGTTCGGAGGAACGGTCCATCCCCACTGGAGCTAAATTTTATCTGCCTGTTCCTAACGTCGATTTGACTACCTCTATTGATTTGACTGACGCAGATCAGAATAAATTTAGCGATTTTATCGAGTGGATTAACAATTACAATGAATATATTGTTTCTGCTTGGAATGAAAAACGCACAGAAAAAATAGAGGCCGAAGATGAATCTTTGGTTGAAGACTTTATTGATATCGACGCGGATGGAGATGATTAATGAATGTCTCACATCCTGCTGAGATACAAATTCATAAGTATCTAGAGGATGTTCGCAAGGGCGAGAGTGGTATGTCGGATACCACAATCGCCCGGATTGTTAGGGACGTAGAGGAAGCTGTTAAAAAACAGTTTAATTCTAACAAGCGCACATTTTCATTACGGATGTCGAATGTCGGTCGTCCCTTTTGTCAACTATGGTATGAAAAAAACGAACCTGAGTCTGGCATTGAATTACCTGCAAATTTCTTAATGAATATGATGCTTGGGGATATTGTCGAGGCTGTATTTAAAGGCATCCTGACAGAAGCCGGTGTTAAGTTTAGTGACGGGCACAAGAGCACATTAAAAGTAGGTAAGTATAAAGTAGATGGCACACACGATCTTGTATTAGATAATAAAGTAGACGATATTAAGTCTGCTTCACCGTGGTCTTACAAAAATAAATTTAAAGATTATGCTACCCTCAAAGAGCATGATGCCTTTGGGTACATAGGTCAGCTTGCGGGGTATGCCAAGGCGCTGTCTGTTGAGGCAGGTGGTTGGTGGGTTATCAATAAAGCCAACGGCGAGTTTAAATACGTGTCTGCATGGGACATGATTGTTCCAAATGAACTAGATAAAATAGAAGATACAATTAACAAGCTCGAAAAAAATAACTTTGAGCGATGCTTCGTTCCCGTAAAAGAAACATTCCGAAGAAAAGAAACTGGAAATATGATTCTTTCTGAAGAGTGTAGTTGGTGTAAGTTTAGGCATAAGTGCTGGCCTACGCTACAAGAAATTCCCTCGTTGGTGTCGCAAGCAAAGGAGCCGCCTGTAATTCCTTACGTAGAAATTTCGGATGAGTATCAAACAGAGTAAGATCAGAAGGAATGCTATACGTCATGGGTATCGTTCCGGGTTAGAGCATGTAGTTCTTAAATCTTTAAAGTCTAGAAAGTGTAGTGCTTTATACGAATGCGTAAAGATAGAGTGGGAAGATTTACGTTATCGTAAGTACACTCCCGATTTTTTATTACCTAATGGTATAATAATCGAGACCAAAGGAAGATTTACACCGGCAGATCGAATGAAACATTTAGCAATAAAAAAACAACATCCTAAGCTAGATATTCGTTTTGTATTTAACAATAGCAGGGCTAAGTTACGTAAGGGGGCTAAGAGTACATATGCGGATTGGTGCGAGAAGCATGGTTTTTTATACGCAGATGCTGATGTGCCTCAAGAATGGATTAACGAGAAACCAAAAAAACAGATACCGTCTGCTTTGGTTGCTTTTCCCTTTAAAAAAATTAGTAGGTAATACATGAAAGAAAATGCACAAACTTCTTTTGCTGTAGTGATTACACCCGACTTTGACGAAGAGGGTCGCTTTGAAGACACTATGGGTGTTCATATAGAGGAAGAGATTAATCATAATCTTACGGACGAACAAAAATTTAATATGCGCACTGTTTGTGGCATGTTAATGACTTGCATCCATTTAATAGAAACAGATCAAGATTTTTCTGAACACATTCAAACAACCTTTGCTTCTATGTTTGCAGATAACATAGATGAAATATTAGGTAAAGAAAAGGTTCCCAGTTTTACTCGCAGTGCAGATGGCAAAGTTATTACTTTGGAGTTTGGCACAAAGACACACGGGAGTGCATAATGGGGCTAGAAAAAATTCGATCTGAACTTACATCGGATTTAAACGCGCTAATAGAAGATACAGTTGAAGATGAAATCTTTGATATGGTGACTAAGCCTAAGCACTATAATACCGGACAATTTGAAACTTATGATATTATTGTTGATGTGTTGGGTAAGTATGACGCTATTTCTTATTGCCGGGGTAATGTTTTAAAATACATGTTGCATCGTCTTTGGAATAAAGGAGATCCTATTGAGAACGCAAGGAAAGCACAGTGGTATCTTGAAAAAATGATAGAACTTATGAAGGATACAGAGGGAACTAACTGGTAATGAGTGTTGAAATAAAGGTTGACTTGCAGTTTGAAATAGATATAACTGAAGTTTCGCCTGAACATAGGAATGCAGATGGCCTTACAGAAATTGTCTCAGACATCCTCAATTCGTGTATGTATGACATTCCGGGTGCAGAACTCAAGAAATGTGAAATTTCTATTGAAGGACTTGATTAATGGGACAAATAAATTATCTGGGAATACAGATAGATCTGGAAAGAGACGCTGAGTTATCAGAGCAAGCTATCTCATTGCTAAAAGATTATTACATGTTAGATAATGAAAAATCTCCACAGCAAGCATTTGCACGTGCGGCTGTGGCTTACTGTGAGGGTGATTATGATTTTGCTCAACGCATTTATGATTACGCTAGCAACCGTTGGTTTATGTTTGCTAGTCCAGTTTTGTCTAATGCACCAAATGCCGACAGTCGCCCGAAAGGGCTTCCTATTAGTTGCTTTCTCACATATGTTGATGATACTTTGGATTCTCTTATTGAGCACAACTCTGAGGTAGCGTGGCTATCTGTCAAAGGAGGTGGAGTCGGAGGTCACTGGTCGGATGTACGTCCTGTAAGTGACAAGGCTCCGGGAGTCATTCCTTTTATGAAAGTCGTTGACTCACAGATGACAGCTTATAAGCAAGGCAAGACTCGCAAGGGATCTTATGCCGCATACCTCGATGTATCTCACCCGGAGATCATTGAGTTTATAAACTTTAAAGTTCCCACAGGCGGGGACGTTAATAGAAAGTGTTTGAATTTATTCAACGCAGTTAATATTACAGATGCTTTTATGGAGGCAGTACAAAATGGAGAACAATGGGAACTTAGATGCCCTGATTCAGGAGCTATCAGAAGTACAATCCAAGCTAGAGAGTTGTGGCAAAGAATACTTGAAGCTCGTTTCAGAACAGGCTCCCCATATATCAACTTTATCGACACAGCAAACAGAGGGTTACCGGATTCTCAAAGAGCACTTGGATTATCAATTAGAGGCTCTAATCTCTGCAATGAAATACATCTCGCAACATCTACAGAACGCACAGCAGTTTGCTGTCTCTCCTCAGTCAACCTTGAAAAGTGGGACGAATGGAGAACCAGCAGAATGGTTCAAGACTTGGTACGACTCTTGGACAACGTCCTTAAATTCTTTATCCGCCATGCTCCAGAAGAGATAGAAAAAGCTAAATATAGTGCTTACATGGAACGCTCTATTGGATTAGGTGCAATGGGCTTTCACGGATACCTACAAAACAAAGGTATCGCATGGGATTCTTGGCAAGCGGCTAGTGAAAACTATCAGATGTTTAAGAAGATCAAAGAAGATGCTGTGGAGTCTACGCATGAATTGGCTAAAGAGAGAGGTGAATCACCTGATATGGCGGGCACAGGGAGGCGTAATGCGCATTTACTTGCGATTGCTCCTAATGCTAACTCGTCAATTATCTGCGGGTGCTCAGCGTCTATCGAACCTATCAAGTCGAATGCATACACTCACAGAACACGTGCAGGTGCGCATTTGGTTAAGAACAAAGCGTTAGAAAGAATACTGGAGAAGCACGGTGAAAATACGAAGAAAACGTGGAAGGGTATCATTGCTTCAGAAGGCTCTGTCCAGCATCTGGACTTCCTCTCAGACCACGAAAAGGGAGTTTTCAAAACGGCCTTTGAACTCGATCAGACGTGGGTTATTGAACATGCGGCGAAGAGACAGGAGTTTATTTGCCAAGGACAGTCTGTGAATGTGTTTTTCCCGGCTGGTTCACCTAAGTCGTACGTAAACTCTGTTCATATAAAAGCTTGGAAAGATGGCTTGAAAGGGTTATACTACTTACGTACAAACGCAGGAGTGTCTGCTGACAAAGTAGGTGCATCTGTAAAGCGCAATGCGCTAAAGGATTTCTCTGGCGACGATGCAGAAGAATGCATCAGTTGTCAGGGATAATTAGTATGATAGATAGAAGTCATCAAGAATTAATTTGCTCTGTTTGTCGCTGTGAATTTGACATAGAGCTAGAGGGTGGCGTAGAGGGCGAAATAGGAATACTTCCTGTTGCTTTATGCACCATGTGCTACTCTGGATTGTATGATTTATTTGATACAGAAAGAAAAAAAGAAAATATTCAATTGCGTCAAGAAGTTAACGATTTAAGAAACGCGTTGAATAAAAAAAATATTGACTAATTTTCCTCGCTGAGTATAACTACTCATTGCTGTGCCGCCTTCGGGCGGCTTTTTTTACAAACAAATAAACGGAGTGGTGTCATGCCCCTACTACAAGAATCAAAAACGTATAAGCCCTTTCAATATCCGTGGGCTGTGGAAAAAGCTATAGCACATGAGAAGGTGCACTGGGGCGAGTGGGAATGCCGGTTACAAGACGATGTTTCTCAATGGAATAATGGAAAGTTAACTGATGTCGAAAGAAACCATATCACGCAAATACTTCGATTGTTTACGCAGTCAGATGTCCAAGTTGGAACTAACTATCTGGAATGTTACATCCCAAAATTTAAGAATAATGAAATACGTGCGATGCTTACTAGCTTTGCTAATCGTGAGTTTGTTCACCAACGCTCTTATGCTTTACTTAATGATACGCTAGGTTTGCCAGAAGAAGAATTTTCAGCCTTTTTAGAATACTCCGAAATGGCAGATAAGATTGAGTTTATGGCCGACATTGATGTAAACACTTACAGTGGGTTGGGTAAAGCCGTGGCCCGCTCTGTAATCAATGAAGGCATGTCTTTGTTTAGTGCATTTGTTATGCTACTTAATTATCAAAGATACGGAAAGATGAGAGGCATGTGTGAGATAGTAGAATGGTCTGTTCGTGATGAAACCATGCACTGCGAAGGAATGACAAAACTATTCCATACATTTTGTGAAGAACATCCAAGGATTGTTAACGATGCTTTTAAAGCAGATATCTATCAAATGGTTAGGGATGCAGTTGCACTTGAAGATAAAGTTATTGACCTTGCGTATGAAATGGGTGATTTGGAAGGATTATCTTCGGACGAAGTCAAACATTATATACGCTACATCGCTGATAGAAGACTCATACAGTTGGGTCTCAAAGGCAATTACAAAGTCAAAGAAAATCCTCTCCCTTGGGTAGATTGGATTATTGCCGGGGACTCCCATAAGAATTTCTTTGAGGGTGTTGTAACAGACTATAATGCCGCAGGTATGGATGGCACTGATTGGGGTTGGCATGCCGCATGAGTTTAGATCAAGTTAAGAAAGAATTTGAAAAACTTAATCGGCGAATCAAAGAATTGGAGGCTACTATTAGATATATGAAACGAGACATGCGTAAAAATAACGCTTGACTTTTGTATTAATTCGTATATAACTAATAGTTATTAGAGAGAAGCTACTTATCTGTAGCTTTCCCTTCGCTGTCAGCCCTCACACTCACAGCACCCAATAGCCCCGTGCAATGCGGGGCTTTTTATTATTAGAATTGCTTAACAAAGTTCTTAGCAATTTCAATCAGTAATTTTAGATCTTCTTCGTTTTGGAGGTCTGGCTTCCTGCCTCTTAGTTTTCTAAACTCAACAACAGACATATCCCTGCTGTCAATAGGTTCCGATTCAAACTTAATGCGCATAATCTCTGGCACTGAGTAGTCAATCTTTCTATTGCGGGATTGTGCTAGCAGTACATCAAACACTTGTCCACGAACCTGAGATACGTAGTCTTTAGAAATAGTCTTTAGCAAAGTCTTTTTTGTTTTTGCGTCGGCTGTTGAGTAACGCTCACTACGAATTAAAGGTTTTACATACTGGGATAAAGAGGGCATATTGCCATTACCAGAAAGCTCTCTGCGAATAAGAACATCTGCCGGTCCAAAGGGTATGGGTTTGTACAGATCGTATGCAGTCAGTTTATTTCTTGCTAACTCTTTTTCTAGTTCTGTCTTAGGACGAGATCGCGCAAGACCAGTAAGCGCAGTTGTGGCCGGGTCGCGTGTCTCTGTTGGTTCTTCAGATGTTATTACGTAACGCTCTTTAACTAGCGGTCTCTTTTCAAGCCCTTCAACTACATCTTCTTTTAGCGGTTGTGGCAATGCACGTGATGCACGTACCGTAAATATGTCACCAAAGGTAACTTGTCCGTTAGTCTCATTGACTACCCTAGCTTCTGCATCTGTAATTTTATATAAATCACGAGCCACAGATAACGGCATTGCATATGAAAGGGTAGCGACATAGTCACCTGCGAATCGAGCCATAGCTCGCTCAAACTTCTGGCTAGAAACAAAGTCGCTGTCTTCGCCTACTCCTGCCGCCCAATCAACCATTTCTGGCAACGCTGTCTCAGCAAAGTACGCGCCTGCACCGACACGCAGGGCTGAGCCAATCATAATTTCAGATACGATTTTAGCGTCTGCGCCTTTTACGATTGCGTTAACATTGTCAGTATTTGTTTTGTTTGAATCATAATGCCTGTACAAAAGATCGGCCATGTAGAATGGCATGGACAGTGGACCTAAGAATGGACGTAAATCAGTAACAGACCCATCTTCATTCTCGTACTCATACCACATGTTTTCTTCGCCATTGGCTACCCGCATCTGATAAGCACCCATAATCATGCCAACACCAGTAATTTGCTTGGCTATTTTTTCAGGTGCTTCTTTTGAAGATAATAGGCCAATGATTGGGGCATGGTCGTAGATAAACTCAATCTGATTAGCAACAAATCTTGGAAATGGAACTAGCATGCCCATCAGTATGCCTGACCCAGCTTTTTTATCTGCTTCAAGATAAAGCCTTGCCGCTTTCCCTGCGATACCTTTCCCGGTCGGATACTTTTGATATAACAATTCAAATGCTTTGTCTGTAGCTTTGTTGAACAACTTGGAATCAATCTTATTAAAATCGCCGTCAGCAATTACTTGCAACAGGTCTCTGTTTCTTTTACCTGCAATTGTAGCACTCTTTACATACCTGTTAAGCTCTCCAGCGAATATAGCTTTCTTGTAATAGTTATCAGAAAATCTGTTAGCAAAGTTAAGTGCAGACCCAACTCCCTCTAAAAATCCACCTATCTTACCTTTGTTGGCTACGTACCCGGCATCAATAAATGTACCAAACAATCTTGCGGCACCTTCCTGATTCCTGTTTTGATAGAGATTAGCTATGACATCTGCTACTACTCTGTTTTCTTTTGTAGGTATAATAGGATTCAGATACTTTGCTATACTTAAAGAGTCAGTGCGAAATGAATCTGGTGCATAATTTTTTATGCCGAACACATTCAAGATTTTACGAGTCATGTTTTCAAATAATGTTTCTGGCATATCAATTAATATACGTGCGGCACCACCAGCAAAGTTACGGACTGTGGTTGCGGGTTGCGAAGTTAAAACTGCCCTACGCATACGCTCAAAGCCTCTTAATCCGCCAAAAGTTTCTGCGGCTAAGAAACCTAAACCATTTGAAACATCAGAAATAAACTCGCTCTGCTGTTCGCTTAACTCTACGCCTCTACGAACTGTATTGCCGTCTGCGTCTACTGTTTCGTCAGACAATTTTTGTATGTCTGTAGCAAGTTTATTCAGTACATTTTTCTTTAATTGACCCTGCAGTTGCAGTGTACGTGCCGCATCAGATACGTCAGCAGTAAAAATGAGGCTTAGCTGTTCGCGAGATAAGTTGTAATTTTCAGCGATGTCATCTATTTGGCCTGTAGTCAAATCTCCTGAACGAATACGATCAGCGACAATCTCAGTGATACGTTTTTGAGGATCTTTAGCTAAGTCTTCTGGTCCGATTAAATCAATAGCCGCCGCAGTAATAGCCTTCTTAGTTGGTATATCCATATCAAATATGAATAGTTCGTTAGCACTTAATTGCTTTCGCAACTCCGTGCCTTCTTTAACAGCTTCTTCGTCTAATGGGCGTAACTTGCTTTTAACACCATCTACCTTATCTGCATTCTTTGCAATAGTTTCTTCAGCACGGGCAGTAGCTTTTTCGGTAGTTTCTTTAGTGGCCTTGTTAGCACTTTCTAATAAGCTTGACGCTCTATCTACTTGTCTTTTTTTCAAGTAGCCTGTTAACGCACCGCCTGTTGAGCCAAGAGCACCTGCTAATACTGTGTTTAATTTTATCGCAGTTTGATCCTCTTCCTCTTGTGCGCCAACTTCGACACGAGCCATCTGCCTAGCTTTCTCTTGTCCGTATCCTGCGATGCCACCTTCTACAACGCCACCAGCAAGCGCACCAGACAAGATCGGAGACTTAGCGAAGTCCCGGTACAATAATGCTCTTACGCCCGTTCTAGCGGCCTGCTGTGCGCCTAGAGAGGCAACCTTGCCTGCACCTGCTGTAAGAAAGCCTAACCACGTTGAGGGGGATGACAATACGGATATGCCGTAGTCTTGTGCTACTTCTAATAAATCGTCATTGGCGTCTGACTCTAGCTTGTCAAAAGATTGAAACAAACGAGACATTGATTCCTTCATTTCTGGACTAGCTTTCTGGGCAAACATCAAATCCCGGACAGGGGTAACATCATTGCTACTATGAAAGCGCATATGACTAAGATAGTTTTCAAATATTTCTTCTGGATCAATATATAAATTACCTGTGCGTTGGCGTAAAAACTCTGAAGCATCATCTAAAAATAGATCGTCATTGATTAATTGATCTTTTGTCAACTCTTCTGTTCTAGCTTCGTTGTACATTGTTATGCGCCATCGGTGAAGTCAATACGCTGTTTAATAGCGCTATTGTACTGTTCAATTTTTTCTTTAATTTTACTTTTAGAAATTGGAAATCCTCCTTTATATTCTCCCTCTGGTGTGAACATAATCTCTCCTTTTTTGGGGCCATACGTGCTCGAAAATATGCTATCCCATATTTCTGCGTCATCTGGATCTTTTGGTCTGGGAGGAGCTTTAAGGGGATCAGAGGTCGCTACCTTTGAACCTGAACCTGATTTTATCTCTGGAGTAGCCCCCCCTGTTAATTCCCTAAGAATATCTTTATCCTCAGTATCTAAAGCAGAAATCGCCGCATTAATAGCTGTTGTTTGATTTTTATTCAGCTTTATCTTTTCGTTCTCTTCGTCTTTTAAAGAGGAGGCAAAACCTCTACCTGACGCAATAGCAGACAGCACTTTTTGTAACACTGTGTTGTCCACGCGGTCTACAGATTGCAATGCCCCGATTAAATTGGCTACTGCATTATTGCTTCCGGGATTGTTTTCTAGGTATTTAGTGACATTACTTGAGAAGATATCGAGGGTAACAGTTTGATCACCCTTTTCTCCAAGGTCTTTTTCTCCCGCACTTGCAGGGCCAAAAAGTTCTTCGGCTATACGATCTAATATTTCTCGATCTGTTTCTCCACCTTCCATCGATGGTGGTTTATAGTCTGAACTTCTTTTGTACGCTGAATATGCTTTCGCCAGTTGATCTTGCGCTTGCATAGCCCGTTTAAATACTTCAAGATCTGCTTGATCTTGTTCCGCCGCACTTGCAAATAATCCAGTGGCTGGTGCTGTTTTTAGATTTCCAAATTCACCTATCGATCCAAGTTTCTTTACAATTTGTCTGTCTAATATGCTTGATGTTGTGAACATATTCTCTGGAATGACATCACGAACTGTACTACTCATAAGATCAGAAACACCTACCAAACCTACTGGCGCATCATAGTCAGGTACATTAGTATCTTTGCTAAGACCTTTAATGTCGTCACGGATACCTTTTGTGTAATCGTATCCGAAGATGGATTGTGTAATATCAGGTGTCTCCGTTGATTGAGGGAACTTATCCAGTAATCCTTGTACAACTGGTTCAATCTCAAGAGATCTCTGTTGTTCTGTTACAAGTAAAGTGTCAAATCTTTTTCTGTATTCGTCTCTATATTTAGCACCTGTTTTATCTTGCTGTAATAAACTTGTGTAATTCGACGATCCTTTAAATCTTTTCAGATCATCCGCAACAACAGCGAAAAAGTTTTCACCGTAGGTGTTAAGGCCGTTAGCAATCTGCACTTCAGTCAGACCTTCAGCACGTAACGCATCTACCTTTTTATCAATTTCACGCTTTTGCTCTCTGGTTCTTTGTTGCCACTCTCGCTTTTCTTCAGCTTGAGTTTCAAATCGCTTAACAAAGTAATCAGTAGCAAATTTTCTGTACTCGTTTTCTCGATCAGCCAAGGTTTCACCGATTTGCCCCGCGACAATCTTCCAATTAATACCCATAATTATTGCTTCCTACTCATTAACCCACGAGGTGCTTCCGTTTTTTCTGGCATTTCTTCTGCTGGCGGTTTTGTTACTTCGGGCATTGCATTAGCTTTTTCTAAATCGCCGCTGTTCATTAAATCGTCGCGCATCTTGATCATTTGTTTTTTAGACATTTTAATATCGTCACGCTCATCACCAACTTCATAAGATACTCCATCGGCTTCTAGCAATGCTTTCATCATCTCTATAATTACGGGAGATACAAGAGCGCCCAAGTCTACTGAATGCACACCTTCCATCGTAGACGTAGTTGTCCATAAGTCTGCAATAAATGCTAAAGGAAAACCAACCTCAACTTGTTCAGTAAGACCAGCAGTAAATTCTGGATTCACCATTAAATCCATATAATGGGCGGCAACCTCATCAACAGTAGATAATTGATAAGGTCTACGCCACGGTCTTCCTTTTGGCTCAGCAGTCAGTGACATGCCCGGAACTGGAGCACTTAGTTTGACTTCTTGTTCAATTGCCACCTTTCATGTCCTCAATCATTTTTACGTATTCAAGAACTGTTCTAAGCTCTTTGTCTGATTCGTTGTTTTTGTTAACAGGATTCTTTTTCTTCATTGTATTAGATATTGTCATTAAGCCTTTCTTTTTTACAGGATTTTCTGGTTCGCTTCCGTATTTATCAAGCTCTTCTACAGTCTTCCTATATTCTTTAAAATTGATATACGCTCTAAGTGCGGCGTTATTTTTAGCGTTTAACATATCTACCTCTTAACCAAGTGCTATAATATTTTCGTTTGCGAGATATCCAGATACAACAGTTCCTATAAATGACCCCAAACCAGAAGATGCTTCAGCATCAGCCTTGAGATCAGCAAGTTTTAAATTAGTATCTGCTTGTAGTTTGACAACCGCTAAATCGTTTACCCGCTGTAGCTCATTTTCCGCAGTGCGCCAAGCGTATTCCATCTGATCTTCATATGCTTGCCACATGTTAGCGTAGGCTTGTTCACTAATATTTAATACAGCCTGCGCATTATTTTTATTCGCTTCGTTAATTGCGGCAGTGTTAATAGTCGCGATATCTCTACGCCACTGAGCGTTAGATTGCGCAATAACTAATTCATTTTGTGCGTTGAACTGTTCTCTTTGATTTCTTATATCTGTATTAAACTTGTCAATTGCAGTCTCTTGTTCAATGTTAAACTGCTCCATTGCATTAGACTGTGTTGCGTTAAACTGAGAAACTTGAGTTTGCAAGTTAGCAAAAAACTGATCGGTCTGGTTTTGCGAAGAAGCATTAAATTGTCTTGCGGCGTTGGTAGCCGCTTGATCAGATAGAAGTGCCTGCATACTATTTTGCGTGTCCAGCATAGTAGCCTGTTGGGCGTTAGATAAATTTGCCATATCCATCTGTAAAAATGCTTGTGCGTTTTGCACAGCCGCTTGCTGACGATTGTTTAGATTAGTAGTTTCTAAATTTGCAATCTGCGCAATACTAGCCATTGTAACAGCTTGACGGTTAGATAAGTTAGCTAAATCAACAGTTTGCGCCATTTTAGCATTTTCTAATGCAATCTGTTGTTCAGCGTTAAAGTTTAAATTAGCGATATCGCTGATCTTAGATGCGTTAATTACACGAGCCTGAAACTCTTGATCGAACTGCTGGCCGATAAATCCAGCACGTTGTTCTGCCGCAAGCATTGCACGAGCCTGTCTGTTTGACAGATTCTGCATTTCAAATCGTCCAAATGTTTGTGCATCAGCCATAGCAACAGGTAAGGCAGATTCCATAGCCGCTTGTATCAGTGCTTGTCCCGCCATCGAAGAAGCAGATAAACCGCGCTGTGCCATGATAGCAGACGCATTACGCATTGCCCCTGCCGCCCACGGAGGAGTTTGCCCTTCTTCAAACTGCGCCATCATATTGGCTAACTGTCCCTGTACAGTAGCCTTTTCAGAAGGTTGCCCCTGCGCGGCTTCAACTTCTTCTGCAAACATTGCCGCCGCTCTTGCGCTGGCTGGTGCCGACACTAGCTCTTCAGGAGAAAGCTGTCTTGCATCAGGTGCCTGTATACGAACAGAACCTTCTAGTTGTGCGGCCTGTTGATTCGCAACCTCAGTAGAAGTTGGAACAGTTGTCTGCGCTTCCATTGGGGCTGAAACAGTACCAACTGCGGGTGCAGTAGAGGGCACCTGTCCAGATGCTAGCATTGCTTCATATTGCTGTGCCGTGGGTGTTACTGGTGCCGTAGCTTTTTGTGTTGCGGCTGTATCGGGTGCACTAGCCTGTGGTGCAGTGTCACTAACCTGACCTGTTCCTTCTGCAATATTTTGCTCATCGGTATTTTCTATACCTTGTGCTATTTGAGTCCCCCCGGTAGGAAGACCCGGTTGAAATATGCGTTGAGCAGTTGTATCTACAATAGTAGGCATAACATCCTGCATCATAGGATTGCCTTCAGGATCTAGTACTGGATTACCTTCAGTGTCTAACACCTGTTCTTGTATGACATTACCTTCAGCATCTACTTTAGGCCCATACGCTGGTTGCTGTGGCACAGCGGCACCTGTGATAGGAGCACCTACACCCTCTCCCGCTTGTTGCACATCACCACCTTCTTGTAGCATACGCACATATCCACCGGCATTCATTTTCAACATATTTGCCCTATTCTGTAGCCCCATATAAGCTTGTCTGGCACCGGGATTACTCTGTAAGAACTCATTAAATTTATGAGGCGGACCGTCATACCCTAGCTTCTTAGCGATTCGGCTCATTTGTTTTTCGCTAAACATCGATTAACTCCATTGCCTTAGCACGTGTCTCATCGATTCTACGCTCCCACCCTTTTCCAAATGTGTCGTAGATAGACAGACCCCTAATAAATTTCTGACGAATACTAGTAACCTCATTCACTACGTATTCTTCACCTTCGTTTTTGACTGTAGTCCAGACTGCGGCAAGTGTGTGGGGGCCGATGATGCCGTCACCCTCCTTGATTCCACAGGCACATTGTAATGCTTTGGACGCACGACTGATGCCTGAGTTGACACCATAGTCCATGACAACACAAGCAACACCCCTAGGCAAATCCTCACCTTTAATCTTGGACCAATAGTCCTTAAAATATATTTCTCCTGCATCTTCTTCCGTTAAATTAGCTATATCAATTTCTGGATAGGCACGTTTACTTATGCCATACTTAGTTTCACCACCCGGATCATTCGGATGATTGACATAGCCACCTTCGTGGTGAAGGACCATCTCGATTACAGAAGAGAAACTCATTTCTTATTCCTTAAATTCATAATTTTATCTGCTGACTTCAGGCCAAAAGAAGCAGAAACAGCAATAAACAAGAGATACTGATACCACTCCGGTAGTTGACTGAGTGCCGCAAAGCCCTCGTTAACTCTAGAGATAATTTGTGGATCATCGACAATAACACTATACGCTACACCTATTAGTGGCAAAGAAAGTAGTACAGAAAACCATTCATCTTTCCAGCTTTTTTCCGCACCTGATGCCATCTTTGCTTCCCAATCGGCATCGTTCTGAATTGTTGCAATCTTTCTTTCTTGGATTGCTTTCTTTTCATCAGCTTTTCCCTTAATAAAATCTTTTGCAAGATCTATTGCAGGCCCGATAATTAAATTTAGCATTTACAGTTGCCTTTTTTCTTTGCTTGGTAGGCTGACGCGCCGAAGAAACTGGCGACTAAAGCAGACACTGAAATAAAGTAAGTGCCAGAAATATTACCTAGAATAGTAGCGGCATTAGTAAGATTAAAAAGATCGCAAAG
>TARA_R100000773_G_scaffold16882_2_pt1 | contig 21093 bp, 29 predicted proteins | sample TARA_R100000773 | Tara Oceans TARA_R100000773 (sample SAMEA2623365) | marine metagenome | biome: marine biome (ENVO:00000447); feature: surface water layer (ENVO:00002042); material: "saline water (ENVO:00002010), including plankton (ENVO:xxxxxxxx)" | depth 5 m | reverse complement strand
AATAATTAAAATTGTTACTGTAAGCATAGAAAACCAAACCATGTAGCGTTGCTGATCTTCTTTCTTGTCAGCATTTTCCATGCGTATTCTACGCTCTTCTCTATCAAGAGAAGCATTCTTTCGAAGGATTTCATCTTCTAATTCTTGATGACTTATTACATCGTCACCATTTTTATCTGCTTTGTTAAACTCGCTATCGGGATCTAATTTTTTCATTTTATTTTTTCTTCTATCAACATGAAAACTATCTATCATTTTATTATTAACCATTTAGGGGGAAAATAAATAGCAACAAGCCAAGCGGCGGCTAAAATCATTACTAGAAATATGTTAATATTATTAATCATACCTTATCACTATATTTAACAGCAAAATATATTAATGCAGCCAAAGCTCCTATAAATAATAACGCACCAAAAGTAATTCCTAAAATTTGTTTAATATTTTCTGCACGTTGCATAGCTGCATATTTACTTTGTCTTTCTTGCTCTTTTGCCTGTTGTTGCATTTGTTTAAATTTTCTAAGACCAGAAGCTCCTCTCGTTTGTTGTATAATTCGAGTAAGCTCCCTCTCCATATCCATTGCTTTTTCATAAGCGATGTAATTAGCTAAGACATCGTTCTTGCTACCTTTTTTCTTTATTTCTTTTTGTTCATCAATGAAATCATACAGCTGCCCAAAATCTTTGGACATTTGAGAAAGGTCTTTTCCTATCTCAATACCTTTTTTTATGGCTGCAAATGCAGCGAGTCCTATTGTTAATGGATCAGGCATAATACTCCTTATTCAGCTGCATATGTTATTTTCGGTTTATTAGTTAAAGATTCTTCGTCAAGTAGTTTAAATCCCCTACGTTCTGCAAATACTTTAGAATCATTTGCCCATCTCTCTGCACAAGCTTCTAACCATTTCATCGTCATTTCATGTGTTGGCTCTTTGCCACTCTTAACAATTTCGTTTTCAGCTTCTAAATAATTTATAACTTCAAGTTGTGCTTGAGCACCATTAATACCTAAATCAAATATATAAATCATATTACCTTCGTCAATCATACCTCCTCTTGGTCGAGCTGAGTTTAAGGCTTGTTTCATGCAAGTCATAATATGATATTTATATTCCTCTTTTTCGTACATTTCTTCTGTAATTTCTGTAACCCCAAGATGCTCAAGCAAACTTTCATATTGATTAACAAAAAAGTTCAACTTTCTTATTGCAGCTTGAACATTATTTTGAGAGTTTGCCAAACCTGTTTGAGCTTCAAATATCTTTACCTGTAGCATTTCTCTATCTAAATCATCTTTACACTTTAATAATTTTCTTTGTTTCTTTTTAATTTTTATCTTTTGTTTTTCCATATTAATTTGAGCTTCTTGCAAAGCACTTTTTGTTTTTTCTATTTCAGCTAAAGAATGTTTGATTGAACGTATTGGTGTGATAGCTGTAACGTCAAGCATAACATTCATAAACTGTGAGTGGGATTTATAAAAATTACTTGATGCTTGTTGCACGGCAGGCATTTTATCTTCTATGTTTTTCAACATAGTTCTATATTCAGGTTTTACATCTGTAAGTGTGTTTTCTAAATTTTTAACAGTTAAACTATTTTTCATACTATCCACCATTTAAGGTTGTTAAATCGTTCCATATTGCTGTAGAAGCATCAGCAGGTACAAAATTTTCTTCACTTCCATCGCTTGCGATTTGCTTCCAACCTTTGCCATTACTTGCTGTTGTAAGGTAACTTGTTAAGTCATCTTTACTAGCTATCTCTCCTTCTGATGTTGATATATCAGCTCCATCATCTGCTATACCAAGCATAACATAATCTCTTGGACTAGCCGTGCCACTATCAAAAACAGGGTACATTCCTCCTGTTAATTGAGTGACACCAAACTTTAAATAAGTTGGTATCGTACCATCTGCTTCTAATCTATATTTTATCACTTTATACGCCATTATCCTAATCCTCCATGACCTTCTGAACAAGCTCCATGCGAACTTTTATCTGTTGTTAAATCACCAAAATCTTGAGCATTTCCTGTTGAAGCGATTGTCACATAATCGATTGTTCTAGTGTAAGCATATTCACCACCTGCATTTACAGCTCTTATTCCATTAGATGTTGCTGAGTTTTCTTCTTTTGCTGCACTTAAATCACCAAAGTCGGTGGCATCACCAGTAGAAGCAATCGTTACATATTGTATTACGTTTGAATAACTTCCAGTATTTCCTCCTAGATGTAACCCTCTGGTGCTAGAACTTGTTCCATCACCTCTACTGTTTACTGCTAATAAATCGCCAAAGTCAGTTGCATTACCTGCTGAAGCAATAGTGACATAATCAATAGTATTAACTCTACTACCAGAATTACCACCTGAAAATATACCCCTTGTTGGTGAGCTAAAGCCACCCATACCAAAACGAGCCTCAGTGGTATCTCCAAAGTCAGTTGAATTACCAGTGCTTGCGATCGTAATATATTCTATGATATTGGTAGCACTACCAGTATTTCCAAGAGCCATCACTCCTCTTGTGGTATTTGAAAAACCATTTCCAAGATAAGCAGTTTCACTTAAATCTCCAAAATCAGTTGAATCACCAGTGCTTGCGATCGTAACATATTGAATAACGTCTTTACGGCTAGGATGATATCCACCTGCCCAAACACCTCTAGTAGAAGAAGAAACAGCCGTAATATAATAAGCACCCTCTGTTAAGTTTCCAAAATCTTGAGCATTACCAGTAGTGTTGATATCAATATAATCAATATCAGTTTTATGTGCGTTTGGAACAGCACCACCAAATAATGCTCTACCTGCTGGTAAAGGAACTTGCCAAGTTTCTCCTTGAATATTCGTTAACGCTTCTTGTATCTGCCACACTCCACTAGATGCAGAAGTAGTAGGGTCAGTATTTGCTGTTGTAATAATTCCTCCAACATATCTGACCATTATTGAAGTCCTCCGTGACTTGCTGAAACAGCTGCTAAACCATTTCGAGCAGCTGATAAATTACCAAAATCTGTTGCATTTCCAGTAGACGCTATAGTTACATATTCAACAATATCAACATTTGAACTATCTGAACCTCCAACTGACAAACCTCTTGTATTATTAGAAGTTGCACTGTTATAGTGTCTTGCTGAACTTAAATCTCCAAAATCAGAAGCATTTCCAGTTGAAGCTATTGTGACATAATCAATTACATCAACTTTATCGTATGAATAAGTAGAACTTCTCATTGCACCCATGCTTAAACCTCTAGTGCTTGAACCTGTTGCACCAAAATAAGTACCCTTACCAGTTGTTAAATCACCAAAGTCAGTAGCATTTCCTGTCGATCCTATCGTAATGTAATCTATTACATTAGTAGCATCTCCTACCCAACCACCCATAAATAATCCTCTTGTAGATGAACTTGTTCCAGCTCCACCAAATCTTGACGCTGTTAAATCACCAAAATCTGTAGTGTTGCCAGTGTTTGCTATAGTAATATATTGAATAATATTAGAGTATCCTGGGTTTAGTCCACCGGCAAATACTCCTCTAGTACTGTTACTAAGTGCCATAGGCTGTCTATTTGCTGCTTCTAAATCTCCAAAATCTTGTGAATTGCCAGCACTTCCCAAAGAAACATATTGCAACTCGTTTACCGTTGAACCAGCAGCATTAAATCCTCCACCCCAAACTCCTCTTGTTGAAGAGGAAACAGCATCCATGTAATAAACAGCAGTTGATAAATCTCCAAAATCAGCAGCGTTTCCTGTTGTGGCTATGTCAACAAAATCTATTGTATTAACCACAGCAGACTCGTAACCACCACCAAATAAAGCTCTACCAGCTGGGGTAGGGTTTTGCCAAGCGTCTGCTACAAGTTCTTTAGAATGAGTTCTTAAATCCCACACTCCAGTGGCAGAAGATGATGAAGGTGTTTGTTCGGTAGCTGTTATGTATCCACCTAGATAACGAGTTCCCATTTATTGCTCCTTTAGGACAACTCTTCATATGTAACGTGACAAGTTAAATCATTTGCTGCACTTGCTGTGACACCTATTGAAGTGTCTTCTTCTAAATAATAACCCATGTTTTTATCAATAACAACTAAAGTAGCATCAGCAGGGACAGATATTGTTGAAGCAATAAGAACAGGTGTACCTGCTATATCATCTTGGGGATAAATCCCAACTGTAATCGTAGCTGCGCTTGAGCCATCTACGTTTGCTACAACAAGTGAATTTACTTTAATTACTTTTCCTGAACTTGCCGTGTTTTCTAATAATTTTGTAGCACTTGTTCCAGTTAGTAACAGAGAATCTGATTTGGCTGTTATCGTTGCTACATTGACTAAATTTGGTGCTGACATTTTTTACTCCTTTTTATCCAAAAACCAAAGCCATAGCGATTGCTTTTCCTGTTGTTGCTGAATTAGCTGACATATAAGTCCTTACTGTTTCTACGGTGGTCATTCTCATTGTGCCTGCATCATTAACAAGTATACCGTCCCCGTCAGCCAATGCAGTCGTACCCCTGGATGTACCGCCGTCGATTAGATTTATCTCGGCTGCTGTGGTTGTGATTGACGTGCCACCTATCTGTAATGTTGTAGCGTTTACTTCACCAGAAGAACCATAAATAACTGCTTTACTATTAACAATCGTCCCTGCACTTGATCCGTCTACTAAATTGAGTTCAGCACCTGTAGAAGTTATAGCGGTGCTTGCATAGTTTAAATTACCTGCTGCAATATTTATCTCACCTGTGCCTTTTGGTGTAATATCAATATCTACATTACTGTCACTACCCATGGCTCCTATAACAACTGCACCACTTGCTGCTGCGTTTGTTATTTCAACGGCATTAGCTGCTGAACTAACTGTTTGAAACACTAACATTTCTGCCCCGTTGGCGTCAGCAATAAAGCCACCATCAGCAAATTTAGGTTCTGTTAAAGTTTTGTTTGTTAGTGTATCTGTAGAAACAAGAGATACCAAAGTAGAACTGCTTCCTGCAGGTAAGGTAAGTGTGTTAGTAACGCCAGCAGAATGAGGTTGAGCTATAACAATTTGACCGTGAGTATTAGCTTCACAATTAAACTGTATTGCCCCAGAATTAGAGTTACCTCTAACCGTTACATGTCCTGTGCCTTTTGCTTCTAAATCAAAATCAATATTAGAGTCCCCACCGGTAGCAGATATTTTTGGTGGGCTACCTGTGGCAGCGTTTGTAACATCAAACTGATTAACCGCAGAACTTGTAGTTTGAAATATTATCTGTTCGTTACCATTCTCATCACCTATAAAATGTGCATCGTCAATTAAAATATTATGAGAATTAGTGTCTAAATTAGCTCCAAGCTGAGGAGAAGTATCCTCCACAATATTAGATATTCCAGAAGAAGTCGCAAGCCCTGCGACTAACGTGCTACGAGTTACCTTTTTCAAACCACCACCAGACGTGTCAACGGCTAATAACACGTCATCATTTGCAACAGTAGATATTTCTGATAAATCACCTACACCTGTTGGGTTGAAGTTTGTGCCGTCAGCAATAAGTAAGTGTCCTGCTGTGTTAGTGCCCATAACAAGATCATCGCCAGTTATTGTTAAGTCCCCAGCGATTGTCACGTTTTGAGAAGCATCTATAGTCATGGCAGTTGTACCGCCTGTTGCAACCGTAATAACATCTGAACCTGAAAAAGTAATACTTGTATTCGTATCTCCATCACCGGCTATCGAATCTAGCTGTATACTTCCAACATTTGTAATGTCTGCATCATTAAAACTAGTAGCACCAAATGTATTGGCTGCGGCTGTAGATGTAATCCCGTTTGCCATGGTTACGCCACCACCATCAGCTATTGTAATCGCATCATCACCATCTGTAAATTCTATTAAAGGAGTCTGTATGGATGTAGCTGAACTAGTAGATCCTGCTAATGATAAATCAGTAAATAAATCGTAAACAATAGCCCCTGAACCTCCACCATCCGTCGCTATAGCTTTTACTTTACCTGCCGCAACAGCCACATTCGCACCAGAACCTTGGGTAAAAGTTAACGTAGCACTTGTAGCATTTTCAACGATCCAAACCTTAGATATTGTATTAGGGGCTAAAGTAACTGTGCACGCTTGTCCACCACCAGTGCATTTTAAAAATAAAGAACGTGCTTCGTCACTTGTCCCGTCTGCGAGTGTAATTGTATGTGTAGAAGCATTTGCTATGGCTTCAGCTCCGTAACTAAATCCCTCTGCAATAAGTTCTAAATTTGTATTTGTTGTATCACCCCATGTACCGGACTGTTCTCCAGTGCCTATCTCTTCTAATCTAAGGTCATTTGTATATACACTTGCCATATTTTATTCCTCTAAGCTATTCGTAATATTGCGGTGGTGGCGTTTGAAACAGGAAATTCAACCTTAAACGTTCCAGAAATTGTTGACTTGTCGGCTCCAAAATCTAAAACAGCTATGGCTGGATTTGTACCTCCTGATTTATATATTAAAGCTCCTCTAGCTGTAATAGTTGCACTCGTCCAAGTTGTATCAGAAAAATCTAAATATGCTACAGTGCCGCCAGTATCGCTTGTAGGGTTAGTTGCTATGGTTAAAGTATTTCCACCCGCAGTATATCCTGTGCCACTTATTTCATTTGTTGTTGTATAGGCTGTAGTAGATGCATCAAAACTTGCACTATTGGTATACAAAGCAATTTTAAATGTTTGAGAGGTATCACTGCTGAAGTCCATCTCTCCATTTAAAAGAGCTACCTTAAAAGATGTGCATAAAAAATTACCTGTAAAAGCCACTTTATCTCCTTAACCAACATCTGTTCTAAACTGCCCTGAACGATAATAATCTTGTCTTAATTTACCATCACCAAATTGTTTTAACAAGCTCATGGATAAAACATATTGTTCTTTATACATAGCAACAACGTCTGGTTCTCCTTTTTGAAACCGTATGGCTTCAACCAAAGCTCCGTTTAATAACGCAGAATCAAAATGATCCCCCAGATAAGTCCCTCCAGAAGTAACAATAGAAGTAGGGTAGTGTCCGTATATATGTTCTATTTCATAGTTTTGGTCTGGTGTAGGGGCAAACATTAAATTAACAGTAGACCCTGTTGTTGTATGGTAAGCATAAAACTTAGGGCGACCTTGTTTTGCACTTGTAGTTATAGGGTATGCGTCCCGCAAAAAGTTAACATCTTTATTTAATAAATAATGTGTTGTGTTACTATCAATTATAGCTATGCTAAAAGTATAAAGATAATCGCTTGGGGTAGTATATAATTTATTAGTTGCTGTTATAGGTCCACTATCTATTTTTCGTAAAGCAGGAAACTGTACGGAATTATATATTTTTTGTTCTGCCTGCTGTGTAAATAACGCAAGTTGATCGTCTGTGAAAGTTGTTTCGCATATATCTTGTATATTAGCTTTTAAAGATGTGTAATTCATATTTTAACTCGTGCTCACTGTTACTTCGCCAACCGAACCAACGGCTTGTAGATTATTGACCGACAACCCATAAAAGTTTTTAGCATCTCCTACGGGATTCCACCCCCACTGTATATTCCTACTACTAGCACGTCCAGCAAAATCTGGTCTAGGGTTTCGTATAGCTTGAGGGTCGTGCACAGGAAAAAGACCTTGTTTATTTTGAGGGTGGTCAGGACCCCAACAAGTAGGGCATGCAAGAATATTTGTATCTCTTCCCCGAACAATTAAACTTCTTAACTCTTTTAATTTATATTGAAAACCACAAATATCACACTCAGCTATGGCTCTTTTATTTGATGCAAATCTCATAGACATTAGATTCTCCCAACACGAGGAACAAAACGTTCAGATACTTTTTCTCTGTCCTCTCCTGCCGCTAAATTATACTGTTCTTCATAATCAGCTTTTAACATAGCAACACGATCAGTGAGTTCGGGTGTTTTCATAGCAATGTTGTAAGCAAGCCCTGCTACTAAACAGGGTAAAAAACGAAAATTCATATCAGCTGTTTCAACCCCATTCCCTGCGTCTTCGATTCTACGTAATCTAAAATACACAAATGTATATGTAGTAGAAGAATCAGGTACAGGGTAAAGATTAATTCGAGGAGCGTCTCGCAAACGTTCGATAAAAACTTGTATGGGTCGTCCTTGAACTAATTTATTAGGGATAGAAGAATAAGTAGTAACTCCTATACGACTAATTGTAAGATCAGATTGTGTAGCAGCATTACCCGCATTTGTTCGTATAACTTGGTCGAGTAAATCAATCGTATCTGCAGGTAAAGTATATTGACCTGTGCCCGCAGTTAAAGTTTGACTTTGACTGTCTATAGTCCAAAGATTAATACCTCTGTTTTGCCACTCTATAGTTAATAAATTCATAGACCTACGAGCTGTTCTTAAATCATAACCTGATCGCATTTCTCGTCCCGCACGTTCCCATGCTTCCTCTGCAATCTCTGTAAAGTCCATGTCAAATGCGGTAGTGCCAGAAGTGGTCATAACTTATCCTTTAAAATAATTATCTACTTCTTCTAATAAAGCTTTTTTGCTTTTACGTCTATCTAATTCTACACCATGAGTTCGCATCATAGCCTCTAACTCTAATTTAGACATGTATTTATATTTTGGGGTAATTGTAACTTTTTTAGCGGGTTCTGCGACTTCTGTATTAACAACACTTCTATCTGGGTTGCTACCCATAATCATACTAAGTGCTTCAGACTCTGTTAATTTATCAGTGGTTACTAACTCACCACCCCTACTATTATCACGAACATTGTATAAAGAATTACCATTTTTATCCGTGCCTACTTCTACCATTTTTAAATCTGCCATACCATCTCCTAAATATATAAAGTTTTCTTTCTTCTTTTTTCCATGATCGCACCACAACCTCTAGCAATCTTACGTTTTTTTCTAACAAGCTCACCACTTTTAAATTTTTTAAAATCTTTAGGGTCAACTCCTTTAGACTTTAAAAAATCAAAAAACCCCTGAAAATCAGAAGCAGGACCATCAAAATATTCTGCTCTCAAGTCTGCTATCTCTTTTTGCGTCATCTTTTTCTCCTTGCTAATCCACCTATACGCATTTTTACTGTAGCAGGTTTTGTATTTTTTACCACAGTTTTTCCTTTTGCTCCCTCTCGCTTCTTTTTTCGAGCAGTTTGAGCTCTTTGAGATTTTGTCAAACTATTAGCTTTACTCCTAGGCAAACATCTATCAGGGTTCTTTTTATCTTTAGAAGTCCCGCATTTACCTTTTATTTTACCGTCAGTTCCAATACGAACCCAATCTTGTTTAACCCAATCTTTAAGTGCCCCCATGAGATCACCTTTTTTTCTTTGCAGGTTTTTTAGCGGTATGTTTATTCATAGTATATCTAGTCTTTTGGTCTTTTTTTATACCACTTAAAGTTTTAGCTTGTCCTGCATGTAATTTAGATGCTTTCTTTAGACCTTTAATTACTTTAGTTAATTTCTTAGTATAATGTGGCATTAGCTCCTCTTTTTCTTTTTTTTCTTTTTGCTACCTTTAGCATAGTTAGGGTCCTTACAATACTTAGACGCAGCCATATTTGCATAAGCACTAGGATACGTATCGAAGGTTCGTTTTGCCCAGGCTTTTCCTGCTGGGCAAATCTTACCTCCACCTTTGTAATACCTACGCATGATTACCTCATTAATGTAGGTTTAACCCCACGAGCCATACCAGCTCCCCGGATCTGACCTCCATTAGCGTAGCCTTTCTTCATTCTACCACCAGCAGCCATACCTTTTTTCTTCATATTAACAGCTTTGCCCATGGCAAAACCTTTCTTCATCTTACCGCCAGCAGCCATGCCTTTTTTCTTCATGTTGACTGTTTTACCCATGGCAAAACCTTTTTTCGTTTTACCACCGGCAGCCATGCCTTTTTTCTTCATCATGCCTCCAGCAGCCATGCCTTTTTTCTTTTTAATAGAACCCCCTGCTTTCTTAAAACCCATTTTATTTCTAACATCTTCAGGTAACTTGGCTAACCCAGGGTTTTTAGAGGAATCAACATTTTTTAATTCACCTCCAGCAGCCATGCCTTTTTTCTTCATGTTAACAGTTTTACCCATAGCAAAACCTTTTTTTGTTTTACCACCGGCAGCCATGCCTTTTTTATTTTTTTTCTTTTTTTCATCCTTCTTCATTTTCATCTTCTGAGTCTCCTTCTTGTGATGCGTATAGATTATCAAAAGTTACACTTGGGTCAAGGTAACTACTGTGTATTTCTGCGGCGTGTAGATATTGACTTGGTTTAAAGTCTGGTGGTCCCTCGCCAGTCTCCCATAACGCAGGACTTGTCGCCCTGACTCTATTATTGGGCAAGGCAACAATATTGCCTGTCCATTCTCCTGCATCTGTTAACTGCAACACATGACTTTGTTTGTGTTGAGCAGGATCATCAGCTATGTGATTCTCTGTGTAGTCTACGGTAAATAAGTATTTACCTTGATAAAATTCTCCATCTATTTTACATATCCATGGGCTAGAACTTACACGCTCTAAAACAACCACAGAATGGTGATGAGAACTACAATCCCAGGGCTGTGCTAAGTGTGTCTCCATTCTTTCAGGGAACTCTTCATACCATTGGTCAGCAACTAAAGCTGTGATAGGCATACGAGCCCACATAGCTCCTCCATGTACATTTTCTTCATCAGTGTCATCTGATTCGCAACCCGTAAAGACAACTTGAAAACTTAAACATCTGTCTGGTATCGTGTTAACAGCAATCGCCAAACCATGTATATAATCTCCATGATAGTTCTCGTGATTATTTGTGTATTCTTTTCGAACCCAGCATTTAAAATGCGGTATATTACTTATTAAATATGCCATTACTTTTTCTCTCTCTTCTTTTTTGCTACTTTTTTTCTTTGTTGTGATAATTTGGAAAACTTCCTCTTTTGAGGAGGATTTGCTATTTGTTTTCCCATTTGTGCTCTCGATATTGCCACTTAACATCTCCACCTTCTTCGGGCTTGTCTTAAACGACTATTTGGATCTTTAGCTGCCTTTGGAAACTTTTTCATTTGCCCCGCTGATCGTGCACAAAAAGACTTCCTGCGAGCAGCTCGTTTGCCTGTGGGTTTCTTCTCAGTTACAGCTGTTTGAAGTTTTGACCCAGGATTTTGTCTCCTATATTTAGCTACACCTTTAGCGGTCATGCCCGCACCAGCTTTTGTGGGTCTTTTGTCTCCACTTCTGATGGACATGCCTTTCATGCCTTTTCCTTTTACTCTGCGACCGCTTTTGTAATACTTACGCATGGAAAATTGTTATCATGTCAGCTACATCTACCGTGTACTTAACAGATAACCCGCTCCTAAAAACAACTCCTTCTGATGGTATTGTCCTGTCAATTACTGTATTAGCTGTCCCAATCGTGCGAGACTTAAATAAAGTTGTTCCATCTTCAGGTGCTCCATCAATAAACTCTACATCTCCAGCTGTGCCACCAGATGTAATAGACATGCCTTTTAATCTAACACGATTACTACCATTGACAGCTTGAGCACACAATGTACCAGAACCAACTTTAATATTAGCTGCATACTGTTCAGAACACTCTACGGCTGAAACAGTTAAAAATAACTTTGTACCTGCAACAGCTTCTGCTGATCCAGTTGAAGTGATTGTTTCACTCAAAGAATCTCCAAAAACATCGGTGCCGGTAATTGTAGTTGTTTTACTATTATCGCCAGTGCCAGTCGTTGTAACAATAATGTTTCTAGCCGCACCTCCCGCAAACGTCGTGTTTGCTAAAGTGGCTGTTGTATTTGGTCTTGCTGCCGTAACAATTCTGTCATCGTCAGATGCGTTTTCATCATTTATGGTAAGTGCTTGTACGTCTGATAATCCCATATTAATCTCCTATTTTAGGGAGTGGGGCGTTAGCCCCACCTGGTTAATTAGCCATTTTCAAAATCAAAGGCTGCACCATGTATCTTAATAACAAGTTTACCTGCAGTATACGCTGCTTCAGTAGCGTCTCCACTAGTTAAATATAGAAACTTTTTACTTAAAGCTGCTAAAGTAGCCCCTGCATCTGCTTCATTATGAAGACCTAATGTCAAATCTCCATTATTAAACAAAACAGTTCCACTTGTCACAGCAGCATTTTCAGCAGTTGTTCCCGTTGCAGAACAAACTAAATTGATGTCTGGGTCACCACCTGTCGGAACTTCTAAACAAATGAACTCTAGCTTGTACGGGATACCGTTTACGGCACTTGTAAGTTCTGCAATATAAGCATTTGCAGCTCCACCATCTGTACCAATAACATCATCGGCTGAACCACCAGAAGCCAACCCACCATGTAAGTCAACTAAAATAGTAGTAACAATATCGCCACCAATCTTGTTGACAAAAGTATTGATTGCGGCGTCAGCTATTCCAGAACCATGTGCGTTCGGAGTAATGTTAAAAATTGTAGCTGCTGTACCAAGACTTGCATTATTAGAACCTACAGTTGTACCTGCAGCAACAATATTATCTCTTCCAGATGTTGCTACCTTCTGAACTTCTAAAACACCGCCGCTTGTAGCAACGATATGCTCAGTATCTATGCCGGTCCCTGTAGCTCTTGAAATTGTTTTAAATCCGTTTTCGGAGCGGACTGCACCGTTAAATGTTGTATTGCCCATGTTAATCTCCTTGTCTTGGCAAATGTCAGTTACACTGTGTAACTGTCAAGGTATCTCTAGTATAAAGTAAAAAGGGGCGGTTTTCAAGCCACCCCTTTAATTTTTTTACGCTCCTGGTGAGCCAAATATTCCTAGAGGATCAGATACACCAAATGAGTATCTTTCTCTAGCCTTATAACGACTATTACCAGTATCAAAGTCAGCGTCCATAGATGTTGACATTGGTGTACGTGTAAAGTGTTTCAGACCGTTAGGAATGTCTGTCATTAAGAACCATGCGTCAGTATCTGTTAAATAATGGTTAACAGAAAATCCTTCAGGCACCGAGCTCATAGTACGTATCGCATTGAGGTCGTTGTCTGCTGTTCCGGTTCTTCCTTCAGTCTGAAGCAGTCTTGTTGCTACAAATTGTAGGTCGGGTGGAACAATCAGCTTACGAGCTCTTGATGCAATCAAAAGTCCTCTCTCATCAGTCCACTGCGAAATCTGTATGATCGCAGCTTCGAGAGAAGTCTCATTTAAGTCAGCCCCTGTTGCTGGTTCGTTGGAGTTTGTGCCACCACTTACAAGCGGGTGTGCAGTAGAGCAAAGTTCTACTCCATCGCCGTAGGTAGTGCCTGAGTCAAAGGCATTGTTCAAAATAGAAGCTGCCTTAACTTGTTTTGTATACGCCATAGCACGAGCGAGTGCTTTTGTATAACGTGCAGATAAAGAATCATACAGGTTATCCTCAATAGCTTCTTCAGTAATTGAAAAACCCATTGCCACTGTTTCATGGTTATAACGAGCTGTAAAAGCTTCTTGTGCATTGTCATATTCGATGGCTGTACCTTCGTCTTTGACTGGTGCCGCTGAAAAGCCTGACAGCTTGGTTTCTTCTTCAAAAGAACGGTCAGAAGTTTCTGCTTCAAAAATTTCTGCGTGCTCCTCGGTATATTTTGCATACTCTAAACCGAATAATGCGTTTAACCCAGGAAGTAGTTCTTTAAGGAGTTGTGCTCTTGATATTGCCATTATTTATCTCCTTTATATGCCAACTGGGTTACGGTAAGCATGTCCGCCGATGAACACGTTACTACCGTTATCAGTATGCGTACTAAATATAACTAACAGTTCTTGGAAGGTATCACTTCCAGTCGCTGTACTATCAACTACATCAATAACCTGAAGTGGTAATGTTGAAGTTGTGGCTACACTATTATTAGCAGCTAACTTCGATGTGCCATTAGTAGTATTTAACGTGTTACTAATAATAGCTGTTTTATTACCAATCGCAGTTCTTCCCAATGTTGCCATTGTTGTGCCTGATGAGCATATAGCTACCTTCATTATTAAATCAGGGTCATCAGCGACAAACGCATGAATGTCACTAGCTACAATACTTCCAGGATACTGGTTGTTAAATGTTAGTTGGTTAGTGTTCGGATCAGTATATCGGCATCCCATAAAGACACCTAATGTGCCAGTAGCGGGAAGAGCAGATGTACTTCCGTCACGCTCGATAGTCCCGTCATTTACACGCTTTACTAAATCGCCTTTTCCAATAGCTGTGCCGTAGTTACTAGCTATTTTCATTTGTCGAGTAGCACCTGTAAAAGTACGACCACCAATCAAGCCAACGGGAACGAGCCCATAAGGGGCGTCTAAATTTGGATAAGCCATATCCAGTTCTCCTTTGATCTATATTAATTACCTTTTCCAAAAGTGACCTTAGACTTCCGATCATTAAATAACGGCATTCTAGGATCGTTTTCTCGCATGAGGTTGTTATCAACTGAGTTCATCTGATTCTCGGACTGAGTTTTATAATATTCAGAACGTTCATTGACTAACTCAACAGGAGCCTTACACAACATTAAACCACCAATAACGATGTTATCCTTAAAGCGTTCATTCTCTATGGTAACAAGACTTATTTCTGGGTGGTCGCTTGCTTTTACAGGTTCCCAACCTTCACGTAATTTTGAGGAAACATTCGTAGCATCAACTAGACCTTGATTACTTGTTCGTATCCAACGGTATGTGTATCCTGGCTCCGGATTTGGTGAAGGTAAAACTTCAGGACGTTGCCAAGCACGCTTTCGCACATTTTTTTCACGAGTTTCAAGTTCTCTATTTATTCTATTTTCAGCCATTTTCTTTCCCCATGTCTATTGCAACCTGTCTGGCGTATTGTTCGGGTGTTACTCCTAATCTCTTCGCTAAAGCTAACTGAGTTTTGGTCAACCGTATTTTTTTTGGAGCTGTGCTCCGAGTCGCTGGTGCAACCACATTAGCTTGTCTTTTTGGCTTTTCAGCCTCTGATTCTTCAGCTTCTCCAAAATAGTCTGGAAAAACTTGACGCATACGAGTATCTATTTTCTCGTAGTATTCATCGCTTTGCAAATCAATTCCTTGATTTGCTAGCTTATTATGTATGCCCATCGCAAGACTTGTCATTTCGTCATCTTGCCCGAACCAAGTATTCTTTTGAGCCCATGCTGCTGCTTTTGGGTCCACCTTAGGTGGTTGAGTAGCAGGAACCTCTTTATTCTCTTCTACAGTAGTTTCTTGTTCCTGTAAAGGAGATATTTTAAAATCATTTAACTTATCTGTCTTAATGTTAGCATTTGTTAAACTTTCTTGAGCGGCTATGATTGCTTCCGAATCTCCTGCTTCATAGGCTTCTTTATATACCTTTTTAGCTTGAGCAAGTTCAGCTGCCACTGTTTTCTTTGCTTGTTCAAGCAAAGCTTCTTGATTTTTACTAACGTCAGATTTTAATTTTTTGTTTTCTTCGACGAGCTTTTTTGAGAAGTTTTCGAGTTCCGTTTTTTCACGGAACGCCGCTTCTTTGGCTCTTCTTTCGTCGTGGTAACCTTTGCTGAAGTGTTGGATTCGCTTTCGAACTTTTTCAGAATAATCTTCAAGTTCTTCATCAGTGATGTCTTCAGGCGGTTTAGAAGGTTTCCTATTTCTGTCAGCTTCTGGTGTATCATCATATACCTCAATTTCAATATCACTTTTATCAGATGTACTTCCATTAACAGGGGTAGTTGCTTTGGCTTCAACTTTTTCTTCAATATTTTTAGCACCATTTTTATCCCCGGAAATATCGACTTCTAATGCACTTGATTTTTCTACGTCTATATTTGTATCTAATTCTTTCTTTTCATCAGGAAAAGTATACTCAACTTTTTGAAATGTCATATTTTAATCCTTAAATTGCTCTCGTTACGCCACGAGGGTCTGCTACAACTGCTTCGATTGAATCATCGTTCATCAAACGATACTCAACACCGTCAATTTTAAAACGTGTGCCCGTATTTGCACGAAACATCACGTAATCACCTGCTTTACACCAAGGTGTATCGCCAAATCGTTCTTTGTCAACATACGCTTGGTCGCCCATATCGACAACAAGTCCAATAATTGACATAATATGTTCGTTCTGCATTTCCTTTGCCGTTTTCAACACGCTAGTATTTTCGTAGTTTTCTTCGATTTGTGGTAATGCAACAAGCACTCTATACCCCACAGGTTTGGGTAATTGTACTTCAAGTTCTTGGTCAGTTAATTTTTCTATTTTAGTCATCATCTTCTCTCAAATAATTTTGCGAAAGGTCTTCTATGTGTGACAAGCTAGCTTCAAGACCTCGGATCAAGCCAGCCGTTTCTCTATACTGCGGAAAGTCTTTTGCTCCCCCTCCAGCAAGAAAATCTGTTGCAGAAGCTTTGTCAGCTTCGATTTTTTCTTTTAGCACGTCAAAGACGGTTTTAGCCATTATTTTTTACCTGTCGTTGTTTTAAACACATCTAAATCTAATTTATTATCTGCTTGTCTCTTTTCAGCTGCTAGTTTTACATTATCTCGCTGTGTTTTAATTTCTAACTCAGCTTTATCTAACTTCAACTTTTCCAAATCAAGTAAAGCATCTGTTTTATCTTTTTGAGCTTTACGATCTACTTCTGCTTTCTTTATCTGCAATTCAGCTTGCTGCATTTGAACAACAGGGTCTTGTGCTTTTTTCATTGCCTCTTGTTGAGCCGCTTGTTTTTTATTTGATTGTGTAAGTTCTCTTGCAGCTTTTGCTACGAGGCTTGAAAGATTAACTTCAATCTCTTCAGGTAATTCAGACTCTGGTGCTGGGAGCTCAACACCCAAACGTTCTTCAATATCTTTACGATATTTAAACCCTAGATGTTCAGCTATATGTGCCTGTAAAGACGCTATAATTTGTTTGGCTTGTGGGTTTTGCCCTATCATCTGCATAACCATCGGATCTTGTATAAAAGACATGTGCGTTGCAATATGTGACTCGTGATCTTGATATATAAACGCTCTCATTGGCTTGGCTCTCAAAGCTGCCATGTTCTCGCTTATCGGGTCTTGCGGACGCATATCTTCTTTTAGTGGTATTAGTTTTTCTGCATTCTTCACACCTAATACCTCTACCATCTGCCTATGTAATTGTGGCAGGTCATATATCTGTGGTGCAGTCTGGGACATCTGGAGAACTGCCTGATACTGCACCACTCTCTGTGCCATAGTAGAACTATTAGGGTCTGACACAGGAATGACATCGGTGGTCATGTAATCCGACCGACGTGCATCTACCTCGCCTCTGATGGGAGAGTAAGAATAATTCATCGGTGCATACTCAGCCATCAAAGTCTTTAATAATTTAAACTCTTGCTTCATCGCATAGTGAACACGAGCCTGTACCGCCGCCATGGGTTTAAGTGTTCGCTCTAATAAAGCAAGTGTTGTTCCTACGGGGGCGTTTGCAGACATATCGGAGACGTTTATATCGCTGATTGCTCCAAGTCTTCGCCCCTCTTTTGTTATTCTATCGAGAAGTTGTAAGAGTGTTTGACTTGGCTCTTTATAAGGCAAAGTCATAATGTTATCTTTAATACTGCCTGACGGTACATCAACATCTCTAAATGATCCTGGTTCTATGGGTGTGTCATCTCCTTTGATACGTAACCCACGAGCTTTTAGACCTCCAGGCAAGTTTGCCAAAGTTCCTGCGTCTACGAGTTGACGGATAAGAGATGTCCCGGCTCTCGCATACCCCCCAATAATGTGAATAAGCCCAAGCCCATAGAAACCAAATCCCGGCACATAGACGTAGTGCACGAAATGCTGTCGTTTCAACATCAACTCATCATCAGCGTTCCAGTTTCTACGGATGGCTAAAACTTCGTATGACCCACGTTCAATAGTCACCACGTAGGGTTTAGCGATTCCTTCGTCGGAATCATCAACTCCTTCAATAACAAGATCAGCATGTACTTCGTATATACTATAGCGGTCATCACTTGTAAGAGAGTACCCACCTTCTTCTGCTTTTCTTTTCTCAATGTCACTGTGATAAGCTTCAGGCTCTCCAAGTTCAACATCACGGTAAAACCCGTTAGCCTGTAATTTCTTTAGTTCGTTCTTTGTTTTACGCATGACATGAGTAACCCGCTCGGCTGTCTCAACATGCGAAGCCCCGTAAGGCACAATTACATCTTCGGCAGGAATAAATACTGCCATCTGTCGTCCCATGTTTGGGTCGTAATATACTTTTTTAAATGCTGACCCGGCGAGTCCTAGGCTGTAAAGCAGTCTTTCATGTTCTGGTCTATACTCAACCATGTTCTCTGTCAGCTGATAATTCATGTCTGCTTGTACACGTTTTGCTGATTCTTCTTTCTCCCTTGTGTCTTCACCTAATATCTTAGTTTTAACCGGTCCAGCTGACGGAAATGTTTCGCTCATGGTTTCTGCTTGGAACCGGATTGCTGCTTCAGCAAGCACTGTAGAATAAACTCCACAAGCTCCCTCCCAGGGTTCTGTGCGTTCTTCGTATCTAAAACCCAACACATCGAGTCCCTTAACGAATGTATCCGCCCAGTCTTTCCGACTGTATGTATCAGAGTCAACAGCTGCTAAAATATCATCGGCAAGAGTACCAAGAACAGACTCATCAATAATTTCAGCAATATTCTCATCAAAGTTACCTGTTGTTTTCCCTTCGGGTTCAGGTACGAGAGTAATTTCCATACTGCCATCATCAAGTGTAACACTTTCAGGATTAACGATTTCAACTTCTAATTCAGAAACAGATGCTTCTGATAAACCTTCTGGTGCTTGGTATAACCCTTTTTCAACTGCCATTAGTAAAATCCATTTTTTCTACGTTTAAAATATTGAACCTCGTCTGGTTCATCGTTTGGTAGTCTTATAAAGCCGCCCTGCCTAAATCGCATAAGAGCCATGACGGTTGCGTCTACGAGGTCATCATTACTCATAAACGGGAATCCTGCTATTTCTTCTACGACTTCTTCTGCCCAACGTGTTTCAGGTATCCATACAAGCCCTGATGCTACGATATCTGTCACAGAATTAAGTCTTGCCATCTTATCTCCAGAACCTCTGTGTGGAGTAAACTCTGATACAGGGATTCCCATTCTCCTCATTTCTTGGTACAGGGCTGTACCTGCACTTTTCTTTTCTACGATAAACGAGTCGGGCTCCCATTCACTGTACTGATCCATCGCTGTTTGTTTAAGCTCAGGAAACTCTAACCGCTTCTTTATACTATTTAACAGAATAATATTGTAGTTGTCTACCTCTTCGTTCAAAAAAACGCCCCAAGTCGTCAAAGCAGTGTAGTCTGCCCGGTTGTGCGTTTCAGCTGCAGCATCCAAAGACATGATAATATATTCGCAAAGGGGTGGGTTTTCTTTCTTCCATCTTTGCCACCACTCTCGTTTAACCAAAGCTGCTTCTTCAGCGGTTGGCTCTTGTTGATACTGAGCATTCCACTGAAACACCGGCATAGATGCTTTTGTACGTAGTAGAGCTTCCAGGTCAAAAAACTCAGCCCATAAAGGTTTTTGAACAGATAGTCCTGTTTCTTTATCTACTGTGTCTATAATCGCTGGAAACTCTACAACTTCATACTGATCAGACCGATCATTCTGTGACATGTCTTTTACAACACGTCCTGTCAAGTCGTCCATGTGCCAACGGGTTTGGATTATGGCAACGCTACCTCCTGGCATAAGACGGGTACGAGCCCCGAAAGTGAACCAGTCGTAAGCTTTTTCGAACACTTCAAAGTTTCCATTAATGACGTCTTGTTCAGAGTGTGGGTCGTCGACGAGCAAGAGATCAGCCCCCCGCCCAGCAATAGAAGAACCAATACCACACGCATAATATTCACCTCCTGTATTTGTATTCCACCGTCCTGCTGATTTTGAGTCTACTGCTAATTTAACGGTTGGAAAGATTGCCTCATAAGCCTCTGTGGCTATTAAGTTACGAACTTTACGCCCAAAATCGACTGCAAGATCAGTCGTATGGGACACCATCATAACCTTTTTTGTTGGGTTTCGTCCAAGAAACCATGCAGGAAACATAATCGAAACAAGCTGAGATTTGCCATGTCGAGGAGGAATATTCACGCAAATACGGTCCTTTTCTCCTCTTTCAATCCCCATGAGCATATCTGCCAGCATGCGATGATGCTTACCTACGATGTAATCAGGCTGCATCGCTCTACAAAAAGCAATTAAATCGTCGTAAGATGCCTGATTTTTATTGCGAATAGCCAATTCATCGACCATTCTGTCAATTTCTGCAACTTCTTCAGGAGTATATTGGTCTAAATTGTCCAACATCAGCTGTATTTCCTCCTCCGTGAAGTCTAAAACGGGTTTATTCATCTTTTTCCTCGTTTAATCCGAGTTCTTCGTCCACATTTACGGGTTCTCCGTCCAAAATTACCGCTTCTTCTGGCGGATTAACAAGTTTTGACAACTTCGAACGAAGTTTTTCACGTAAATCGGCTGTAGATTGATGTGTTATAGTAACTTCTGACTTATCTGTGAACAATCCGACGTCAGAAATCTTTCCTAAAAGCTCCAAAGCACGGATTCTTACCCGTGGATCAGGGTTATCAGTTTCTAAAAGAAGTTTGTTGGTCACCAAATGACGTATTTGCACCGAACTTTCGACAACAGAGCGTCCAAATTCTTTTAAAATACTATCTGTGAGCCTCAAAGAAGCCGGTGTAAGAGTCGCAATCTTCTTATCTGTTACTTTATTTGATGTTTTTTCAGAGTTTTCTGCATAGGAGGTCACAAGTTTAGCTGCAATATCTTTATCTTCTTTAGACGGTTCAAGATCAAGCCCATGTTCTTCGAGCTCACTCGCTGTATTTGCAGCCGACTCGACCCGATCTTTAAAATCAATCGGTGCCTTTTCTTTTTTCATCGGTACGCCCAGTTCGGGCTCTACTATCATCGTCATATAAACTCGCAGGTTCTAAACCGGTTGGGGCGTAGCCGCAGGACAAGTATGAGTACATTATTGGGAATCCGTTATGTGCGACCACGCAAAACCATTATATAGCACAAAAAAATATTTTGTAA
>TARA_R100000773_G_scaffold36813_1_pt1 | contig 21830 bp, 38 predicted proteins | sample TARA_R100000773 | Tara Oceans TARA_R100000773 (sample SAMEA2623365) | marine metagenome | biome: marine biome (ENVO:00000447); feature: surface water layer (ENVO:00002042); material: "saline water (ENVO:00002010), including plankton (ENVO:xxxxxxxx)" | depth 5 m | reverse complement strand
AAATTTTTTTAATCTTAAATATTGATATCATTTTTTAGGTTCCAGGTTTCCAGGCATTTAGGAAAAACGAACAGAAAAACCAAAAAAAAGCTTCATTAATTTGCTTGTTTACACTTTTATTAATATATTTGTTTATATATTAATTAAAATTTATAAAATGAACTCGATTAAATTATTTTCAAATTCGGAAGCGTTAACCCTTAACGCATTAGATAAATTAAACGCAGGTAAATTAAACCCACAAACATTTAAATTAATTAACGCAGTTGTTTGGAACGTGGTAAACCAATTAGAGCAAACCGAACAATTAAAAAAGCACAATATTAAAATTAACGACTAAAAAAACTTATGCCGACTACCTCGCCTCGTTCGTTCGTTGCGAGGATTTGTCAGTATAAAACAATATTAATTAAATAAATATAATATGGAAAAATTTAAATATTTAACAGTATTAGATTTTGAACAAGGTGATGTATGCCAATACCCAATAAGTGTTTGGCCTGTACAACATGAAGACCTTGAAACAAGATTAATTGAATTAGGCCATAACATTACAAATTGTGAGTGGATGGTGCATAAAAACAAACCGATAATACATTAATAATAACTTAAATTAAATAAATAGTAACATGATAAGAACAAGCAACAAAAATTCTAGTAATTATGCCTACAATCGCCGACCATTTAAAGCCAACAATTTAAGCGGAGATTTTGAGAACGAATGTTTTGTGATTCGTAGTTACAAGCATTACCCTATTTTTATTTATAAGGGTGGTCAATGGTACGAAAACGATAATTCATACTCACAGACAACGGCAAAACAAATGACACAGGTAAGTTGGGAATTTAGACGCTACGTAATTAAGAAAACAACAGAGGAATTAAGGACAATGATTAGAGAGGGTAAAGGCGAGGATTCCTCTCTAAAATTTATGAAAGCATTTTTAAAATTGGGCGATATAACCTCTGAAAAAAATGAATCGTTAGCCGATAAGGTAAGATATAAAGAAAAAATTGTCTTTGCAACAATGAGGGCAAATGTACCCAATTGGATTCCTCCGAGCGATTGGAATACAATAAGTGATGAGGATAAATTAAAAAGGTTAACTAAATTAGAAAAAGTCGTCTAAGCGACTATAAACAGACATTAAGCTTAGTGCGTTCGCCTTCGGGCGAGGTTGTAAAGTTTAACTAAATAAATAGAATATGCAAACATTAAAAAAAGTAAGGAAGAGTTATGATATAAATTATAATGACGGATTCAAACATAAAATTTGGTTTGATAATGGATACGGAATTAGTTTAATATATCATGACTTTAGTTACGGTCTTGAATGTGCTTTAATTCATAAAGATGTTAACGGAATTATAAGCGATAATAAAAAGTTTAACAAATTTTGTGGTGGTGATTCTGTTAAGGGATATATGCAAGGAAAAGACCTGTTAAAAGCATTAAAAGTTGTAAAAAAGTTAAAAGCTAAATAAATAGATTATGACATTACTACAAGCATTAAAATCAATTCAAGATATTGAGATTATTATTACCCCAAAAGATGATGATAAGGAACAAAAAATAATTAATCTGTCATTTCAAAATGGAGATTGGAATAAATCTTTTGAGGAATTTATTAATAGTAAATTTTTACGAGATAATATTTATTCCTTAACCAATTTAAGAATAAATGAGATAGCTAAATTTTCATGTTGCTTACTAAATGTAAAAAACATTGAGCAAATCAAAGAAACTAGATTTGGAAAAACAATTATAGAATCAAACGGAAAATACTATAACTAAATAAATAGATTATGACAACAAGAGAAATTTGCGAGTACTATGGTCAACATTACGACAATGTCAAGCACATGACCAATTATTTAAAAAGATTAAAAGAACGATATAAAAAAGAACTAAATAAATAGAATTATGAGAGAACAAACGAAATATGCTAAAGGTGGGGAGATAAGAATGGTAAAAGAATTTGACAAAAAAGATGGTATTCAAATTTCTTCTGTAAAAACAGAAGATGGTAAAATTGGCTATACTGCATCAGTTATTCATTATCCATTATATAAATTTGTTCCTTTTGTACCTAATAGGTCAAAAAAAGATGTAATTAAAAGAGCAAAAGAGATTGAAAAAGAAATGCTCGATTACAAAAAGGAGAAAAAAATGGCTAAAGGTGGTAAAACACAAAACGAATATATAGTTGAAGTATTAATAGATGAGGAAATTGATTTAGGAACAAATGTATTCGCTAATTCTGAAGATGAAGCGATGGATAAAGCCGAAGAACTAATTAGAGAAAGAAATTCTAAATATGAAGATAGTATTATTGATATTGTTGATGTAGTAAAAATTAATGCTAAAGGTGGAATAATTAGCGCACCCTACTTACAGATGTCAAATTTAGACAAACAAGGTGCTGAACAAAGTGTCCAAATTTTTGAAAAATACAACAAGGTTGTTAAAATAAAAAAAAAGGATAATGGTCTTTTTAGCATATACACAAGTTCAGTAAGTGGAGATAAACAAAAACTAAATAAATAAATTATGGAAGAATTAGTAGATAATGCAATTAAATTTTGGACACAAGTAGGTAATGAGAACGGGTGGGATCTTGGAAAGAGGGGAGTAACTGTTTGGGTTGATGAAAAAGGAAACTTTGTGGATAGTTTATACAATCCTTACAATCAAGAGAACAAATCATATATAGTGCATTATGATACTGAAGAAATAATACACACAATAAATAAATAAATTATGAGAGAACAAACAGAAGAAGAAAAATTAAGAAATCAAATAGAGGATAAACTTATTAAAGATTATTTAAGCGGTTTAAATACAAAAGGATTAAAAAGATTTCACGATAATATCAACAAGGTACAGAAACATATAAAAGATAAAAGGAAAAGAGAATATTTAGAAATCTATAAAATTTTAAATAAATAAATTATGACAACAGAGATACAAATAATAAAACAAGCCCTACATTTTTGGAAGTATGGCAACGAAAAACAATTTAATAAGGCTGAAAAGGTGCTTGAAAAGTATCATAATAAATATGGTACTGTCGATATAAACAAAATAAGAGAACTCACAAAGAATTAATTTAAAACAAATAAAATGGAAGAATATAATTTATTATACAAAAAATTACAAAACAATACAATTACACAAAGTGAAAAACAAAGATTGTTTCAAATTGCATTTGGAACTGAATTTTTAGATTCAAATGACAAAGGAACTTTGAAAGAATACACTAATTAAAAACAACTAGAATAAAATGGAAAAACACAAAGTAACAAAAGCCGAAGTAATGGATGCCATAGATTATTTTCATGGTATCGGAATGATAAGCAACCAATATGGAGATGCTGAACATTATTTAAAAATTCTACTTAGAAAAGTAGCGAATGACTATAAAATATTATTAACCCATAATCAAGGCGAAATATTATGAGAGATACATTTAAAAAAACAATAGACGATTTTGAAATGGATAACTACGTAGATTGGGAAAAGATATGTGAGGATTTTGAATTAGCTACGGGGGATTTACCTCCCGATAGCTTTTTTAAATTGGAGAGTATATTTAAAGACTATATTGAAATAAACAGAGACGAAAATTTATTTAGAAGATAGCAATATGAAAATACTTGTAGCTTGTGAGGAAAGTCAAGCAATAACAAAAGAATTTAGAAAATTAGGTCATAAGGCATATTCTTGTGATCTAATACCTTGTAGTGGTGGTCATCCCGAGTGGCACATTCAAGGCGATGCATTAGAGGAGGCGAATAGTCGAAAATATGATTTGATGGTTGCTCATCCTCCTTGCACCTATTTGGCAGTAAGTGGCAATAGGTGGCTATACAATAAAGATGGCTCAAAGAATGAGCAGAGGTGGGAAAATAGACGAAAGGCATTGTTCTTTGTCAAGCAACTGATGGATGCACCGATTAAGCATATAGCAATAGAGAATCCGATTAGTGTGATTTCATCACAGATAAGAAAGCCAAATCAAATTGTTCAGCCGTATATGTTTGGCGATGAGGCAAGGAAAACAACTTGCCTTTGGACTAAAAATTTACCACTTTTAAAACCAACTAATATTGTTTCGCAAGGGGAATTTATAGAATGGCTAGACAAACATGGAAAGGTAAAGACAATGGCCAAGTGGTATGATGAGGCAAGAAGTAAAAAAGACCGAGCAAAATTGAGAAGTAAGACTTTCCCAGGAATGGCGAAGGCGATTGCGACTCAATACTCAGAGTATATTATTAATTTAAAACAAATAAAATGAAAGATATAAAACTATATAAAACAGACTTTGTTCTGTACGATAACGCAAACGATTCAGTCGTATGTTTTAGTGATGGATTCCCCATAATATATGGAATTAAAGAAGAAGCCATTGAAGATTGTTATGGCAATGAAAGCGTGGTTTCTTGCACCGATTTACCAAAACACCAACAAGAATTTTTAATTAATAAAATCAAATAAAATGAAAGCAAAAACAAAAAAAGAATTCAAACTACTTGACAGAGTAGATGATGGGTTTAACTATTTCAATGATTTTAGACTGGAAGAGGTTAAATCAGATGATAAGTATTACATACAATCTTTTATGGATTATATAGAATATTTAGAATCACGAACACAGATTTTGTCAAAACAATTAAAAAGTAAATAAAATGAAAGCAGAATTAATAGTATGGGAACAAGTCAAACTTGATTGTAAATACCCTAAAGATGATAACAATAATAACTACACTTATGGATTAAATCTTTTAGATAAAGATGATATAATTGATGTTCAATGGTTTAAAAATGACCAAGAACGATTTGATTTTATAAATAAGAATAAAATAATAATAAAATAAAATGAAAGACAAGAAAACCTTTAGTTTTTATGTTCCGTGTAGTATGATGTATTACATAGAAGCAAAAAACGAAAAAGAAGCAAGACAAATTTTGATAGATGAAGGAGGGATTTCTATTCATGGAGATTTACTAATTGATAAATCAGATTATTTGGAAGCTGAAATATATAATTAATTTAAAATAAAATAAAATGACAAACCTATATGACAAATTGATACAAGAAGAAGAACAAATAATTCTGTATCATGAAAAAAAAATAAAAGAGAGCAAACTTAAAATTAGTAGTTATAAATTTTCTAAAGCAAATGACAATGGACTATGATAATTGGTTAGTAGAACAAGAACATAATTATAGGGGATGGAACAAGTCTAATAATGAATGTAAGGAGTGTGGCAGACCTATTAAAGAAGCACAAACTCATTGTTCTGATGTTTGTTTCCAGGCTAGCTTTAGATAATCTTATTTTAAAATTTTATTATCTTGCATAACTTTATGAGAGAACGAAAAGACAAAACTTGTCGTTTGTGTGGCTCATCTGAGCTAGTGTTTCTTACCCATAAATATTATGGAGACTACTCAACAGAAGAAATACAATGTGGTTCTTGTGGGAACATAGGAATTAAATATCACACAAAACATATAAACATAAATCACGATATATGATAGCATTAAAAAAATTAATCAAACAAACTCAATCCTTTTATAACAAAAAGTTTGGATACAACGAAGAACTTGAGCGTATGAAAGAGGAACATTTTAAAATGGATAGGCAGATTAGGTTATTAGGAAGTAAACTAATAAACTTTACTGATTCTAATATGAGCAAGAAATCGTTTTCAATCTGTGGGGACACCCTCAATGAGATTGTAAAATGTTTCTACAAGCAAAAAAGATTAAGACATTATATAGAAAATTATGGCATCAATAAAAGAAACTGAAATAGAATATAGAGATAAAAGGATCGAGGTTTTAGAGATTGAACTTGAAAAATGTAAGCAAAAAAACAAAGAGCTCGAACAAAAAGTAAATGCCATACTTGGTATTTAACAAATCTTTTTATAGTTTTGTTTAGAGTTTAATTAACAATTTAATTTAATTTAATAAAATGTTTAAAGAATATAAATTTCAACAATACGTTTCCAATATTTGTGAGCACATGAGTATTACTCCAGAGATATTGTTCTCAGACCAGAGGGTAAATGGAGTGGCGTTAGCTAGAAAAATATTGTTTTACATCTGTTCTGTACATGGTAATATGAAAGTAGTTGAGATACTACATTACTTAAAACAAAACGGAAAAGAGATGAGTCGAGTTGCTATTTATAAAGGTATAGATGATGTAGAAAAATTAGTTAAACAAGACGAGGATTATCCAATTATTGTAAACCATTTGTCAAATATAAATGTTGATGAAGTCAAATAGAAACCCTGATTTGTTTGAAGAAATAAGGAGAAAGGAAAAGTTAGATAACATTTTTCTCCAGGCTGCAAAAGATAACTCAACTAGGTCTTTACATTCAAGCGGATATAAAGCATATATATATGAGGGTATTAAGATAGTCAAAGATATTTGTACGGGAGCAGTCATCATATATGATCCAAGGAAGTCTGGTAATTATTATTCCGAGATTTCCGAGGGTCAATATGAATATTTTTTAGATAAAGGGTGGAGAGGTGGCGTATATGAAATTAAAAAAAAACAATATGAGAAACAACTAGATGAAATATTAGAACGGATGCGAGACTTGAGAAACAACAAGTCTAGCGTTAAGGAAAAAGAGCACTTAGATAATACTAAGCAAAGAATATGTAATAAAATTTATAAGATAACAAACAAAATAAACAATCATGACACAAAAACAAACAACATTTAGTCAACTGACCAAGATAGACATTAGTTCTAAGGTCGAAAAAAAGGGTAGGTTTGATTACCTATCGTGGGCTTATGCATGGGCTCTGATAAAAGAAAGATATCCTGATGCAAACCGAACAGTATATGAGAGTGCTGAGACGGGCCTCAACTATTTTACTGATGGTAAAACTGGATATGTAAAGGTAGGTGTAACGATAAATGGTTTAGAGCATATCGACTATTTACCAATTATGAATAACCAAAACAGATCAATAGAGCTGAATAACATAACATCTTTTGAAGTAAATAAAACTATTCAAAGAAGTACGGTCAAGGCTATAGCAATGCATGGGCTTGGTATAAACCTTTGGATAGGCGAGGATTTGGCTGAAACTAATACTATTAAAACTCCAGTGGTTACTCAAAAGAAAGAAGAGGACGATGAGCCTTTTGCAATCATGGAGCTTATACGTAAAGCAAAAAAGGCTAATAAAGATTGGGATAAAGAGGTATTGCCTTACATAAAGAAAACTTATCCAAGTGTAAAGATTGAACAATTAAATCAAATGAAATCTAATTTAAATGGAAAACAAGAAAAGAGAACAGCAGTTAAAAAAGCTTAGTGATAATAAACATTATTACGGAAAGTTTGGCAAACAATTTCTTTCCAATAGCGACGTATATACTCTTTTGTATGATGAAGAGCAGTACGGGTGCAAAAGAAAAGAAACCGATAAGATGTTAAAAGGAAGGTACTTTCATACATTAGTATTAGAGCCTAAGCTAAAAGATACTTTTCTTATCGCTCCATGCCCTACTCGTAGGCAAAAAGTTTACACAGAATTTATTAACGAAAACGGGTTAGAGATAGCACTTACACAGAGCGAAGCTGAGGCAGTCGAAGAACAAGTTGAATGGTTTTTGTCCAAAGACAATGAGAAGTTACATAATAACATGATAGCTGACCGATCTATTGCTGATTTCATACATGACAAAAAAGCCTTAAAAGAGCAACCAGGGATTGAAGAGATAGACGGGATAGAGTTCAAAGGGAAAGCCGACATGATATCAAATGATATTATCTTGGATTTTAAAACTACAGAAAATGTACGTAGGTTTCCTCAAGCGGTTAAATATGACTCTAGCTATGACACCCAAGCATACATATATCAGCAGATATTTAAATTACCTTTTGTATTTGTTGTTGTGGGCAACACACAAAAGAAGTATGCCGATGGCACTAAATATTATGAGATAGGTATACATGCTGCGACTGACGAGGTAATTTTAAGAGGTAAGAATAAAACTATGGAGGCAATTAAAAGGTACAAGGCCCACATGGACGGCACGAGGAACGTAAAACAATTTATATATAATACAATTCTAACATAAATACAATGGAAATAAAAGGAAAAATAAAATTTATTGACACAACTAAAACCTATGGAAACAAAGGTTTTCAAAAAAGAGAAATCGTTATTCAAACGGAAGAAAAATATCCACAACTCATTTCAATAGAGTTTGTAAATGATAATACAACTTTACTTGACTCTTACAAAACGGGACAAAATGTAGTTGTTGGTATTAATTTAAAAGGTAGAGAGTGGGTAAATCCTGAAAATGAAACCAAGTATTTTAATTCTATCCAGGGTTGGAGAATAGATACCTACACACCTGAAGAGCCACAAGTACAAGAGCAAGAAACTGAAGAGGAAGCATCTGAAGATTTGCCTTTCTAATTTATGTGGACGCGAGGGTCTAGACTTATTTTATCATCCAACCTCGATGTTTAGATCCTCGTTTTTCATTGTAGCATGAGCAACAAAGTAACCATATTTAAAAACATAAGGGAAACAGAGGCCCCGTTCTTTAAAAGTATAGAATTTATACTTAACAGAATTAAACAGGGCTCCTCTGCTAGCTTGGTTAAAAGAATCCGCAAGGAAAAAAATAAATCTGACCGTAATGATTTGAAACGTCAGCTACCAGCGATTTGTTTCTCTGGTGAGTTTAATAAAAGGTCAGACTCCTCATTACTTAACCATAGTGGTTATATATGTTTGGACTTTGATGGCTACAACAAACAAAAGGACTTGCTTCAAGACAAAGAAAAGTTTCAAAAAAACAAATTTGTTTTGTCTGTTTTTATTTCACCTTCAGGTTTGGGCCTCAAGGTGATAGTAAAAATACCACAAGACCCTGACAACCATAAGAAATATTTTAACTCACTTGAGAAAGAGTTTAACTCTGAATATTTTGACAAGACTACTAAAAACGTATCGAGGGTATGTTATGAATCTTATGATCCACTAATCTATATCAACACTAAGTCCCTGGTGTGGACTTTAAAAGAAGATGATGAATACAAAGAAGTACATGCAAGAAAAGACATACCGACTATTCCTATCTCTGATGAAAATAAAATAGTAGAGATACTACTGAAGTGGTGGCATAAAAAGTACCCTATGACGGAAGGGGTGCGAAATGAAAACCTTTTTAAATTAGCCATGGCTTTTAATGACTTTGGAGTAAACAAAGCTTTGGCTGAACACGTGTGCTTAGAGTATAAATCAAAAGATTTCAAAACTCAAGAGATTAAAACCACTATAAACTCTGCTTACTCTAATGCAAAAAACTTTGGCAGTAAATACTACGAGGACACAGATAAGATAAACGAAATATCTCAAAGGCTACGGCGCGGAGAGGCAAAAAAGAAAATCCGCCAACATTTAGAGGAGTCGATGTTGGAAAGCGAGGTAATAGACTCCATCCTAGACAAGGCAGAGGCTGAGTCTGAAGATAAGTTTTGGTCTAAAAGCGACAAGGGAGTAATCAAGGCAGTCCCAATATTATTTAAAAAGTTTTTAGAAGATAACGGGTATTATAAGTATTGTCCAGAGGGGTCAAGAAACTATGTTTTTGTAAAGGTTACCAACAACTTAATTGACCATACCTCTGAAAAAGAGATTAAAGATTTTGTCTTAGGGTATCTTGAAAAAATAGAAGACCTTACTATATATAATTACTTTGCAGACCAAACGCGTATATTTAAGGAGGAGTTTTTAACACTCCTTGGAACAATAGATATATTCTTTAGCGAAGACACTAGCACATCATCTTATTTGTATTTTAAAAACTGTGCTGTGCGTATTACAAAAGACGAGGTTGAAGCAATCGACTATATAGATTTAAATGGATATGTTTGGAAGGATCATGTCATAGATAGGATGTACAAAAAGTGTGATAGTACAGAGTGTGATTACCGAACATTCATAAATAATATATGCGCCAAAAACCCTGACCGTACCCTTACGATGGAATCTACTATAGGTTTTCTCATGCATGGCCATAAGAATTTATCTTATTGTCCCGCCGTAATTCTAAACGACGAACAGATATCAGACAACCCCGAGGGTGGAACTGGCAAAGGTATATTCTTTAATGCCCTGGGACACATGAAGAAGCTTGTAACAATAGATGGTAAAGCTTTCAATTTTGAAAAGTCATTTGCATATCAGCTTGTTTCTGCTGACACTCAGATATTATGTTTTGATGATGTAAAAAAATACTTTGAGTTTGAAAGATTATTTAGTGTAGTAACCGAGGGGTTGACACTAGAAAAGAAAAACAAGGATGCAATAAAAATTCCTTTTGCTAAATCTCCAAAGATAGCTATTACCACTAACTATGCTATTAAAGGACATGGTAATTCTTTTGCACGGCGTAAGTGGGAACTTGAATTAAATCAACACTATAATAAAAATCATACCCCACTACAAGAGTTTGGGAAATTACTTTTTGGAGATTGGGACGACCAGGAGTGGTGTAAGTTTGATGGTTATATGATATGGTGCTTGCAGTTATATTTACAAAAAGGATTAATTAAATCAGAGTTTGTAAACCTTAAAATAAGAGTGCTATCTGCTGAAACCTCACACGAATTTATTGAGTGGTGTGGTCTGATTAAAGGCATGCAACCAAATTCTAAACTTAAACCTAAAACGAAAATATATATGAATGATTTGTACTATGAATTTATAGAAGAGTATCCTGACTACGGGCCTAAAGCTAAAATGACTATATCGCGTACTAGATTTTATAAATGGTTAAATGCTTATTGTTTGTTTAAATATAACATTGCCCCTGATGAGGGCCGTGATGGAACGGGTAAATGGATAATAATTAAGTCACACGTAGACTATGGAGAGCAAACAGAGGTTAATTTTTAAGGGGTATCTAGGTATCACTTGCATTGAGATCGTTCATTAGAGAGCTTCTGTGAGCTTTAAAAATTTAGAACAATATGAAATTTAGAGACTATCAGTCGAAAATCATAAAAGAAGGGGTAGATATTATATCTAGATATGGCTTTGTCTATTTAGCTATGGAGGTAAGAACAGGTAAAACTTTAACTAGCCTTGGTATTGCTTCAAAGATAAAAGCTAAACATGTGTTGTTTGTTACCAAAAAGAAAGCTATAAGTTCAATTCGTATAGACTATGAGATGTATTCTCCAGGCTTTCATTTAGATGTAATTAATTATGAAAGCCTTCACACTGTTAAAGGGAATTATGATTTAATAATACTAGATGAGGCGCACGGGTTGGGAGCATTTCCAAAACCATCAGGGCGAGCTAAACAAGTTCGTCAACTCTACAATAAAAATAACGCTAGAGTTATATTAATGTCAGGAACACCAACGCCAGAGAGTTTTTGTCAAATGTTTCACCAAGTATATTTTTTACCCAACAATCCTTTTTTTAATTTTAAAAACTTTTACGCTTTTGCTAAAGTGCTTGCCGTTATAAAGCAAAAGAAATTTGGTGGCTTTACTGTTAATGATTACAAAGATGGTAAAAAGATTATACTTGACAGAATGGCTCCATATATGATATCATACACACAAAAGCAAGCTGGTTTTAATGTAGAAAATTTTGAAACTATTTTAGATGTCAACATGAAAGACACAACTAAGTATTTAATTAAAAAGTTAAAACAAGATTTAGTTATCCAGGGTAAAGATGAGGTTATACTAGCAGATACTGCGGTCAAACTAATGTCTAAAGTGCACCAAATATCCTCTGGTACTGTTAAGTTTGAAAGCGGAAACGCACAAACTTTAGACGATTCCAAAGCCCAGTTTATATATGATAAGTTTGGCAATAACAAGATCGGAATATTCTATAAGTTTCAACAAGAATGGAAAGTCCTCAAAGACGTTTACAAAGATAAGCTTACTAATGACCTAGCTGAGTTTGACAGCACCAACAAATCTATAGCCTTACAAATCCAAAGCGGACGCGAAGGTATAAGTTTACGTCTAGCTGATTATCTAGTCTACTATAACATTGACTTTAGTGCAACTAGTTATTGGCAGTCTAAAGATAGAATGACAACCAAAGACACCAAAATAAATCATATATATTGGATCTTTTCTAAAGGGGGTATTGAACATAAAATATATAAAGTAGTAGCACAAAAGAAAAAATATACATTAGACCATTTTAAAAAGGATATACAAACCTTATAAAATGATTTAGTAAATTTGCATAATGACTGAGCAACAGATTCAATTAAAAAAAATTAAAGAACTAGAAGAGCTCGGGTATTATGTTTTAAAACTTATAAAAACCAATAAGAATGGCATACCAGATGTTCTGGCGCTACATCCACAAAAAGGTATTCGATTTTATGAGATTAAGACAACCAGGGGGAAGGTATCGAAACTACAGCAATACAGAATGGATGAGCTCAAAAGACACGGATTTTACGCGGAAGTACACAAAGGATGATTATTATTATGCTCTTGAAGAACAGTTCTTAGATTCTTTAGATGAGCTGCCTGTAGAATATAGTACATCTATTCTTTTACAAATTGATAAAGTCTTATCTAAAGATTACCCAGAGCCGGCCAATATATTTACTGCTCACTTTGGTTCGGTGGCAGGAGTGGTAAAATCTAAACCGCCTTTGTTTTTTAGCGTTAAGTTTGTTAACTTAAAAAAAAGGTATCCTGTTTTATACAGACTTGATATTATAGATTGTGATGATTATTTAGATTACATAATACAAAACAAAACTTTTACAAGTGAATCTATCAAAAATCAAACAGTTAGTTGAAGAAAAATTTGACTCTAAACTAAACAGGAAGTCACGCAAACGTCCGTATGTCTACCAGAGGGCTGTGTATTTTAAAATATGTAAAGAAAAAGTTAGATGCTCGCTAGAAAAAATAGGACAAACAGTAAACAAGGATCACGCTACAGTTCTCCACGGTATTAAAATTTTTGACTTGTTTGATGAGTGGAAGGAGGACGAGTACCTTAAAGTTTACAATGAAGTCATAGAAATATTAGATGACATTGAAGAAGAAAAGCGCATTAACACTAGGCTTACACGCAAAAATTATTACTCCCAATTACTGAACCAAATAATCTATTTAAGAGGGGAGTTGGAAAGATTAAAAAAAAATTACTAACTTTATGTTCATTAATTGATTAGCATGAGTTATACAATTAGTGATATACAGAAAATATTAGATTTTAAAAGCTGGTCTAAAAGAAGAAAGATAGATACATTGCTTGAGATTGACATGTACTTATACTCCGATATAGGAACAGATTCATCAAAGACTGAAGTAGACACAGCTAAAAAATCTTCACGCAAAATATATCGCGCTATCAAATCAATTGATAATGAAATGGGGGGAAGATTATTAATGCATAACTAATCTGCCATGAACATCGCCCCGTTTGAAAGAAAGAGAATCCAAAATATAAACTTCATAATGGATGATCTTCACGGCTCTATTGATAATATTTACGAACTACTAATGGACAAAGACTATCACTTGTTACCTAGTGAAGTGTCTGAATTAGTTCGCAAATTAAAATCCGTGAACGAATCCATTAAAGATGAAATATAAAGATTTTAGACCTCGCCTAAAAGGAAACAAACTTCTAGCTTACGAAAACCTCAACACTCCTGAAAAACGTATACTTGTTATAGGCGATTTACACGAGCCGTTTACCCACCCTGATTATCTTGATTTCTGTAAAGAGGTATATGCCAAGCACTTGCTAAATCAGGTAGTGTATATCGGAGATATAATTGACTCGCACGGGTGGAACTATCATGAGTCAGATCCTGACGGTATGTCTCCAGGTGATGAGCTGAGTTTGGCTGTAAAAAAAATATCGTTTTGGTATCAAGCTTTTCCTAAAGCAGACGTGTGTATAGGTAATCACGACCGAATGGCCTCTAGAAAAGTATTTAGCGCAGGAGTACCGCAAAAATGGCTTCGATCTTACAACGATATATTAGGTACACCTGGATGGAATTGGGTAGAAAACGTGGTGTACGATGATGTTTTGTATGAGCACGGAGAGGGTGGGCAAGCCCAGATGAAAGCCAAGAATAATATGATGAGCAGTGTCTGTGGGCATACACATACGGAGGCTTATGTAAAATGGTTTGTAGGGAAAAGGTTTAGAGTTTTCGGTATGCAGACGGGCTGTGGTATTGATATAAAAAGTTATGCAACAGCTTACGCTAAAAACTTTAAAAGGCAAGCTCTTGGAGTGGGAGTGGTGTTAGGAGGCCATACAGCATTTAATTGTATGATGGATTTATAAAGAGGAGATATGGATATAAAAGACCCCAAAACAGAAATGATAATGGTGCTTTTACTAAACGCTTTAATTGTATATTCTTTTTTTAAGTTTATTTTTTAAGGCTTTTTTTAAGCTCTCTTAATCTATAGCTAGCTGAACCAGGGCCATAAAGCTGATCATATAACTCAGGGTTTACTTCCTTTAATAATGTTTTGTTTATTGTTTGTGGGGATTTATTTAAAATTCTAATGTTGGACCTAATAAATCTACCTGTTTCAGCGGGTAACAAACCCGCAGTGTAAGCTAAATATGTCAAACCACTATTGAAATATATATCTTGTTCTTTTTTAGTTAATTTTTTAACAGATTTTTTACCTCGGTACTCTGTGATTTTTTCGCCAGTAAGCCCAGGTAGCAATAACTCATAGGTATCCATCAGCGCTTTACCTCCTATACCTAAAGCCCCTAGTTGATCTAACAAACCTTCTTTTTCTCTAACAAAAAATTTAGTCGGATCATCACTTTCACTTACGGATTCTAAAAAAGAATTGATTATTTTTCTTGTTATTTTATCCGTTTCGGGAATAGGGACAATAATGTCTGTTACAAAATTTCCCTTATATAAATCTCTATAAAACTTATCTGTCTGCTCTTTGTCTTCTTCGCTCTGCTCTTCGTCCATAAATTCATAGGACATTGCCACTATTCCTTGAGCTATAATATAGCTTAAAAAATTAAAATAAGCCGATTCCAAACCTAATCCAGCTAGGGATTTTAAAGCGGCTCTTCTTTCTTCAGGCAAGGGATTGTTTAGTAAAGTAGTAATGTCTGCATACATTCTAGTTTTTTGATTAGTAAGAAAATTTGCAAAAGGAAATAAAATTTTTCTAGCAAACTGTGTTAAAAAGTCCTTGCTTCTAAAGAGCTGACCTTGAAGGTCTGGGTCAGAGACATTTTGTTGCCTATCTACTTGGTTTTGTGCAAAATTCACAGCCTCATTATTCCAATCATGATTTTTCCAATCTAATGAATTTATATCTACCCCTTGATTTTCTAAACTTTGCAAATAATATCCAAGAAACGAAGCTCTAGCTGTGAATACATCAGGGTTTACTAGAAGTTTTCTCAGAGCAAAATCACTTAATTTTCCCACAGCTCCCAAATCAAAACCTTTAGATTTAGATAGCTTGTTTATTAAACTACTGTTTTCTTGAATAGAAGCCGTCGACTCTATACCTCTTAAATTTATTCCAGCTCCAAGTTTATTCAAGGAATCTCTTACATTTGGATCTGACAATAACCTTACACCAGCTAAGGTATTATCTACACCCGCGTTAGTAATTGTGGTCATAAAAGGTGAAAGTTGTTTTATAGGTTGTGTAACACCAGCTAAAGCTCTAGCTACACCTATAGAGGCGATTTTATTTAGTCTGTTAGTTGCTGCTACCTCCTCGCCTTTTACATTTAATTTACCTCTTTTAGAGGCTACATATTCGTTGATAGCGTCATTGGCTATCTGCCTAGTCCTTTGGTCTGGGAATATGTCGTTAAAAAACTTGGAGTTTCTGAACCCATTTATTTGTTGAATTGTAGGAGCTACGTTTATATCCATATAAGCATCTCTAAGGGTTCGATTATAAAAAGTATCAAAATTTAAATTTACAATACGAGTTTTATCTTTACCTTTTAAGGAAGTTGGCCGTGTGCTTGGAATCAATCGCCCAGTTTCTTTAGAATAAACATATTCAGTATTACTAGGATCAAAAAATGGTTTGTTAAAATCTAATTCCTCTTGTTTGGTTTCTTCAATAACTGTAAAATTATCGGGAGTATAATTAATATCCTCGCCTAAAGATATGTTATATACATTCAACCCTGTCTCTTGTAAATCAGGTCGAAGTAGTCTCCAAGTTTCAGTAACAGTTTCCACGCCTTCTAGATTAAGTGCGTCTGCCTTTGACTCTATAGCTTCTATAGTCTCAGAGTTCAACAAAAGTTTTTTATATGCTATCTCATATAACTTTCCTTGATTGTTAAATTCTTTGTTTGTTGAATTGTTTAGTTCTTTAATTGTTTCCTCAACTAATTGTTTTCTTCTTTCAAATTCAGCTTTCTGCTCTTGGGGTGTCCCGTCAACTGTTCTTCTCATAAAAGCAATTAGTCCTCTATTTATTCCGTTTTGTTCATTAAAATAATCCTCACCATTTGCTTTTTTGTTTTTATATTTATTTACATATTCCGTAATTTTTTCATTAGTTAATCTGTTAGCTATAGCCGCTTGGTTTGTTAGTTGTGTAAATCCCATAGCCCGCATAACATTTCTAGCTTTGCTTTGTGATTTAAAAATCAAATCAAAAACATTAGGGGTGGTTGCTAGCCATTTAAGCCACATGTTTCCTAAAAATTTACTTCGAATAAATTTAAAAGGCTTTGCTGAAATCCCTTCTTGTTTTAATCTTTGGGCTTCTACAATTCCATTGTACTTAGCTACAATAGATTGCATACCCCCAGTTGATTCATTAACAGCAAAGTTAACTAACGAGTCAATAGTCTCTAGTTTTTGATCAGTGGTTTCTAATTTATCTATGTCTATATTAATAAAGTCTCTAATTATATTTTTTTGAGAGGGTGTTAATTCACTTATAGGTTTTTTGATTCTACCGAGCGCAGCTTTTTTAAAATTATTAAATGCTTTTTGTATACCTTTTTCAATTTTAGCTTTGTTTTTTTCAATCTTTTTTTGTGCGCGCTCTTGTTGAGCAGGAGTAGTATTAGGGTCGGGCCTTAAGGCTTTTCTAATATCCTCTAGGGTTGCGTCTTTTGAGCTGAGGCCTGTAAGTAATTCATAAGCTTGATTTTGTTCTTGTTGCTTTAATTTTTGTTCGGCTTTTTGTTGTTTCAAAACAAAAGACTGTGCTTGCCTTACATTGAAAGGAGTTTTAATTTTAACTTTATCTTTTCCTATAGTTGATTTTCCTAACCCATTGTTTATTTTTTCAGCTTGCTCTATAAAGGCATCAAGATTATCCGCCAAGAAAGGATCTAATAAAACAAATTCTTTGGCGGCCATAACCATGGAGTTGTCTTTTAAGTTTTTGGTTTGTTTGGATATTTTGTTTTGTAAATCTTTAGCTTTATCTATTTTTTGTTTTGTGTCAGCGTCAGTAAATACTTTATTTATTTTATCTAAAACATTTTTAACTCCTACAGGATCGTTAACGTCTAATGTTTTTACCTTTTTAATTAAAGCAGCTGCCGTTCTAGTAAGTGTCTTTCCTTTTTTAGTAAGTCTAGTAATGACTCGATTAAAAGCTTTGTTTTTTTGTGATTGACTTATATTAGGATCACTAAGCGTTTTAAGTTCTACAAAATCTTCTTCTGTTACGGTAGATTCCTCTGGGGTATCCACTGTTTCTAACGTCTCGGTCTCCTCAATTTGAGTCTCAACCTGCGTGGGGTCGGCTGGTTCTGTGGTTTGCTCGGTTTCGACGGTTTCAGTCTCTCGGGTAACGGCTGTCCCTTGGGTGTCTCCCTCTCCCACTGTTGGGCTATCTTGGGTAGGTTGCGATACATCCACCTCCTCTGTGCTTGGCTTTTGAACGGCATCTTCTGTGTATTTATTAGTTATTTCATCTATTTTTTCATCTACTTTTTTTAACTCGTTTGCAGCGCTTTTAGTAGGGTTGTCTATTAAAGCTCTTCTTCTTTTTTCAAGAGGCATTAATTCTTTAATACCCTCATCAGGTATATCAGGAAAAACATTTCTTAAATCGCGCTCTAATAGTACGTCTTGTTTTTTAGTTTCAGCTAATCTTTTTAATTCAGAATTGTTCTCTATACTTATATCTGTAGCAGCAATTTCTTGTGCCGTGCCTTTGTTTAATAAAGTTTGCACTTGTTTTAAAGTGGCTTCACCTCCATTTAATTTATACCTAGCTGGTTTACTTAATCCCACTGCAACAGACAGTGGGGCGGTGGCTGTACCTGTAACCGCTTCAAAACCTACTTCTGCTACGTCCATCTCTTGGCCTGCTGCGAGCCGTGCAACAACCTCACCTGTTGCTCCTCCAGCCGCCTCTACACCTGCGCCTGCTGCTCCTGCTAAAGCTCTCCCTGTTTTTAAAGCGGCACGCCGTGTAACACCTGCTGCTAATCCACCCGTTAAAGCGTCGATAGCGGCAATAGAAAACCCCCTGCCTAAAGACCTATTTTGAATTGAGTCCATAGCATCTTCATCTTCAAGTATTGTTCTTATTCCCTCTTCATTAAACTCTAAACCTTTTTTTTCTAACTCCTCCTTTAAAAACTCAGTATAAGCTAGGCCTGTTTCTAAAGCCCCTGACACGCCTGCTATACCCCCTGCTATTGTTCCGATACCTGGTGCAAGGGCTGTGCCTCCTGCTGCTCCTATTGCTCCTGCGGTAAGTGAAGCGGGATTTAACATAGCAGCTATAGATGACGTGAATAATTGAGGCAATACGGTTGGGTTGTTGGCGACCCCTTTTAAAAATCCATAAACCCCCTTTCCTTCTTCCTGATAAATTTTACTGAAGTCTTGCATTTCCTCGGACGGACCAAATGATTCCATTTGATTGACGGCAGCTATGTATTCTTGTAGGTCTTCTTCTGATACATTTTTCCCTTGAGCAAATAAATTTAAAGCATCATCAACTGTAGCCCCTTGATTAATACCTTGCACTCCTGACCTGTATAAATCACCAAAAAAATCGGTGACTTCGTTCTTTCCAAACATTCGCTCTATGGCGGTATCTTTTTCAGTTTGTGGTTGAGATCCGAGTTGAGTGTTGCGGAACTGCTCTGTTTTTGGGTCTTGGGCTATAAGTTCCTCCGAGCCACCAGTTCCCGATTCGGAAACCGTATCGTCGGATGGGGATAAAAAAAAATCATTAAAATCTCCTATATCATAACCATCGCCATCAAAACGCATATAAATTTCTTCTCGCTGGGGACTATCAATTAAAAGATCGTTTTTAAATTTATCTAGTCCACCCAGGTCATATCCCTCTTCGGTAAAAAAATTATAGACCTCAATAAGTTTTTTTTCATCCATCTTTTAAAAGTATTACTTTGACAATGGGGTCACCTTTTTTGGCTGTACTGTTTCTAATTGTTGATTAGCCGTTTTTACAAGTTCCGTGGCATCACTTAAAATTTTCTTTATAACATCTTGTATGTTTTCAGTTGTAGAAGGAACACGTAGTTCTATATTTAAGGAAGGTATTGTTATCAAAAAGCCTCTGTTAGTACGTCTTCCTCTTCCTCCTTGTCCTCCGCGCCGTGGAACACTTTCTTGATATACTTCTACCTCTGCTCCTTTAAATTGTTGGTTTAAAAGTATTTCTTTAATGTCTTTTGCCTTTTCTTCATTTACTTCTGTTATGTTTTCAATAACATCTGAAACTTTTTTAAATTTTTGGCTACCCCCTTCAATAGAGGTTAAAAAATTAAGAGGATCATCTATACTTTTTATTTCTTTTATTTCTTGCGGAGCGTATAAACCTTCAATATCACTTATTTGATAATTATCAAAATCTATTCTTTTTACTATTTCTGAGACATTTGTTTTTGGGCCTAACAATTGTTGCAATGCTTTTTCTACACTGTTTTTAATGTCGTCAGATAAAGTAATTGTTTTTTTAACTACTTTACCTTGGTCATTAACTATGGAATAAACGATAGAGTTCTCTCCTGTTTTTCTTATGCTAGTAATTTTGGGATTAAATTCTTGAATAACTTCTAGGTTTTCACTTAAAGAAGCTGCATCGGGAGCGGCTAATGCATCCCTAACAAATTTACCTAAGCGAACATTTGCATCTAATTTATCTCGGCGATTTATTTGTGAAGGAGTCATGGACTCAGGTATGCGCTCTAATATTGAAACGTCTATCTGAGACCTTAATTTATTTCTGACTATTTCTTTAGCTTTATTTAATTGGCTTTCAGTTAACTGCACATTTCCATTTGGATCGAAAATAATTTTGTTCTCATCTGTGTTGTTAATATCGAAGGCCAAGGAATAACTCTCACCACTATGGTCTGCTAATATACTAGCCGCCGCTTTAGAATTAATACCCCCTACTATTGCATCTACCTCACTATCTATTGCGCTATTAAATTTATTTTTAAATTTAGCTTGATCTTTTTTATCTAATAAATCAAAATCTATTGTAGAAACTTTTATAGTTTTTCCATCAGGAGTGCGGTAAGTTATATTTCCTAACCTATCAGTTATATTTTTAATTGTTTCATCTAGTTTAAAATTGTCAAATGTTTCGCTAGACAATTTAACTAGTTCCGATGCATCCATAAAGTCACCCCTTTTGGATGATACGTTTCCATTGTTATCTAAAATGCTAACATTAACAGTGCCTGTAAGTGGGTTTATGTAAGCACCACTTTTTGCAAAGTTTAAATAACCTTCCATTTTAGCTTTTAAGTCAGCTTCCAAGACACTAGCGCTCCCGTCTTGTATCCTTTGCATGGCTTGGCTATAATTATCGTTAAATAATTTACCTGCTTTAAACATTAAATCAGTTCCGCTTTGAAGGTTTGCTCTGCGTTGATAATACTCTTGCTCAGACAAACGCCCTGATTTAAGATCTTGTAAATCTCTTAAGGCTTGCTGTGATGCTTGTTGAGAGAAGTCTGCAAAAAATCTATTTGCTTCTGCGTATGCTCCTTGAGGTTGGTCTAAAAGTTGACTAGAAAATTCACCTAAATTGGCGTTTATATCATCTTTACGCTTTTGCCTGTCTTTAATTTCTAACTCCAAAGAGTCTGACATTTTCTTACCTATGTCAGCCCAATCTATTATATTTGGCTTACTATCTCTTACATATCCAAATCCTGTTGACATAATTAAGATATTACAGATGATTCTTCATCAAAAATTGTTACATTATCGAATAACCCTCTTTGGTTTAAACTTTCAGGATCAATAATAACTTGACTTTCAACACCAAAGTTTGGATTTATTGACAAGTTAGGATTACGAGTTGATTCAATTTGACTCTCTATTGCTGTATCATTAATAGACACTCCACCACCACCACCATAGAGACCTGGGACTTTCATCAAACTCTGACCCGCTCCTAAGAGGCCTCGTGCTCCTGCTTGATTTAATGCGCGTTGTCTGTCCCTTGCATCTGCTGCCATGTTCTGAAAACCTCTTGCTTCGGCTAAATCTATATTAGCTTGCTGTGTCTGAAGCCTTCTATCTTCCAATGCTGCTGCTCTTTGTAACCCTTGAAGCTCTTGGCCCATGGCTATACGATTTGTATTTTCTAAATTTTGTTGCGCTAACTGAGCACGTGTAGCTCCAGCTGCAACTCCTCTTTGACTGCCTTCTTGTGCTGCTTGTAAAACTTGTGCTGCTGTTGAGATTCCCGCTTCACGAGCACGCTCGTATGGTTCTTTTTGTATTGACAGACCTCTTAAATAATTAACCTGTAATTTATTTCT
>TARA_R100000773_G_scaffold11882_1_pt1 | contig 22205 bp, 29 predicted proteins | sample TARA_R100000773 | Tara Oceans TARA_R100000773 (sample SAMEA2623365) | marine metagenome | biome: marine biome (ENVO:00000447); feature: surface water layer (ENVO:00002042); material: "saline water (ENVO:00002010), including plankton (ENVO:xxxxxxxx)" | depth 5 m | reverse complement strand
GAGCAATCGCTCAATGGCTTGCGCTGCAATAACAAATTCTTTGTTAATGTCCACGGCTTCAGCCGGGTCTAGTTCATAGATGGCGTGTTTCTTCGTGCTGACATAACAGATTAATATACGATGATCAGGCCGGAAGAACTGATAAAGCGACATCTGACGCTTGTGTGGCGCAGACATTTCGCTTGGTACGCGGTGTGTCGTTTTCAAGTCCAAGCAGATCGGACGCGGATCGTCACCATGCGGCTTGAAGCAATAATCATCGCGCCCTGTTACCTTGAACGGCACATCATCCATCTCTGCTTCGTGCCACGTCTGATCGCTAGTCGGAAAACCATACGGCTTCAATGCTTCTATGGTCTGCTCAACAAACCCTGCAATGTGTTCGCGTTCCTTGTCGCGCTTCTCACCTACGCCCTCAAACATCGTATCGGCGTTAAACTTCTTGATAGCCGCGTCGATGGCTTCTTGCTCTGTGCTAAACTCGTTTTGCCAGATAAAATCGTAACCAGTTTCGGTTGCCAAGCCACGCGCCATGTTTGTATTTGTGCCGCCCCTAATACCCGCGACATAAGTCAGCCACCATCTTGCCGGATCAGCGCGAAACATATTTACGCCCGATGTGCTTAATGCTTTCATCTTCTTAGGCATCAATGCACCTCTGCCCTGGTTATGGTGATCTCGCACCACTCAATCTCCAATGACCACATCATCGTCACCCTGTTCGCCAGACAGTCATCTGCAATGATCCTCAACTCTTGCAACGCATCCATGACAGCTTTTGCCCGGTTGTCGATGTCCATGCGGCGTTTACTTGGTCGCCCGACAATGATTTCGATGTTGAACGCATAGTCAATATTCGGCCTATGTATGCCCCGCAGCGAGTAATGGCAGTCTGCCAACCAATCCACATAGACCTTTGATTTGTGCATCCGCTTGCCCGATATACGCCACAATCGATTGACGGATGGGGGTGTTGGCAACATGAAATAGTGAATATCATTTTTTATAGAAGTCATTGGGCTTCACTTGTCCAGCCGTTGCATCGGTGATCTTTTCCATTACGGCCGGGCGCGGCATCCGCAACCCATTGCGATACAGATTAACAGCGACACGGCTCATGCCAATCAACTCCGCAAACTGCCCGTCCGTGTAACCTTTAATTCTCATCCAGCGTTCAAGTGTCATCTGGTAATCCCCCTGTCATGGCTTCTAGCTTCAGCCTTACATATTCAAGAAGTTCTTTGTCCGCAATTCCTTGCCTTTGTTGGCGTATCATTTTGACAGTCTGTTGCAAATCCAACTGTATTTCGATGAACGCCTCTCTGTCAGAAAGCCCTGCATATTTATCCGGTCTATTTGCCATTGGTCTTTCGCTCCTGTTGACTGTCAAACACCCTAACCAGTTTAACTGCATCGTCGATCAGGTTCATCAGTGCATTGCGCGTGACCAACACACAAACGACATCCGTATCATTTGGGCGGCGCACTACCAACTCAGCCGGAAAGTCTTTTTCGGGCGTAGGTCGGATATAAGACAGTGGCTGGTTATAGTTTTCGGACATTTAAGCCTTCCTTGGCGGCAACGAAAGTTGCCACGAAATCGCATCACCCAAATACAACATGATGTCGTTATGTCTATTACCAAAACGCACCTTGCCTGTTTTTAAATCCACAGCCCCATAGGTTTGCACCATTTCATCGTTGATCTGTACAAACTTACTGATGCCCTTTAGTTTCTTTTCTCTCTCTGCTTTTTCAACCAGAATTGAACTCCAAATTGGGTTATCGAACGAAAAACTCAATAAATTAGAACGGATAGCCTCAAAGATTTTTTGTGTGCATTTGATGGCTTCTTCTCGCGGCAAACTGTTTTGCCCATAAACAAGCCGATGAATGGTGAAGGCAACAGCTTTCAGCGTCACGGACTGAGCAGCAACCGATTTCTCTCGCCAACATGGTTGGCCAAAATCTTTAATCGAAATTATTGTCTGCCAGAAAGACGTGATCAACTGCTCTTTTTCTTGAACTTCGCTAGGCGTAACATGCCTGTTTTGTTTGCCAAGACAAAGGATTTGCGTAATTTTATTGACCTCTCTCCTGGTCAATCTCCCATCATCACCAAAATTAAAGGCGTTCTTGTCCCGTAGATTAGGGACAAACGGCAGTATTGGAATAACTATATCCTTAACCGCTTTATTGATTGGGTCAGTGTGGTCAAACTCAAAAGCCAGCCCTGTTTCTACTTTTTTACCTTTAGAGTTTAAGTCAAAGAATAATTGTTGTTCTTCATGTTTGTTCAAACCTAGATGACACTCAACGGAAACGGTTGCTCTGTGCATCGCCCAATCATATACAGCTTCCCAGAACTCAAGTATTTCTTCCGATATCATTTGATTATTATTAAGGCCATTAGGAGCGTACAATTTAAAATCAGCCTGTTTCGGGTATCTGCAAGTTCTCAAGACTTGTTTGAGAAATTCCAAGACCATCCTAAAACCTTCTAAGCGATGCTGCCCATCCACAACCCATAAAACGTGTTTATTGGAAAGCGTAACATTGTAAATGCCTGTTGTTTGCCCATACTTATGTCCTACATCGACAGCGGGTATGTCACCGCCACCCATTTCACAGGCTCTAATGTTTGTCACCATTGGCTGTAAAGACGTATAGGCTGGCATTCCTAAATTGTTTTGCAGTTCATGTACCGCCAAAGAAACCTTCCCTTTTGTTTTTTCATGGCTTTGGATTTCCGACTTTACTAAACCCATCAGTGTATATTGCGCTAATTTTTTAGCGTGATTAACCATAAGATTGCGTTGCGCTTCGTATTCGTTTTGCAACGACACAATATTGCTGATGTTTTGATGATTTGCGACCTTCGCCATTTGTAGCACCTGAGTTATAGGCAATGAAAACTTGAGTGTCGTATGTCCCAAGTTTTCTCCAACCAGGGCTGGATAAGTTTTTGCGCTGCTGTCTACACGACCTTGCGCTTCGCGTAATGTAGTTATTTGCTTTGCTGTTCCGAAATTCTGTGTCATTTGTTTGCTCATTTCTAAATTGTCAGTTTGGGTTTCACAGTACAAAAAACCCAACAAACATAATCGCGGCAAGCACCGCCATCAGCGATACCAACTCAATCATTGCTGTAAAAAACATTTTCATAATTCCACCTGTCACATTTTGTAAAAGCGTTTGACTTCGGCTGTCAAGCTGGAAAGTTTTTCGGGCTGACCAGCATCGTGGTATTTGTACACATCACGATAATAACTGATGCCCCGATCAAGAGCGTCTGGTGTTTCACCGACAATGTGGCCGATGACCCACTTGCCTTCAGTGCGTTCATAAATCTGATAATCTTTTGCCATCTGTATATCCCTTTTTGATGTAACAGTTCATAACTATCGTTATTCGTTACAAAGTGCAACACCTAATTTGGTACCGTGGAAAAGTGCCTTGGGGTGGCGTGGGAAAGTGCCTTGGTTAAGAGTTGGCTTGCGCCTTTGGCTGTGAAGCAAAGTATTTCTTCTTATACCAATCGGCAAACTTCGGCTCTTCACGAAACAGGATCATCATATCGCCAAGCGGCATTTGCTCTGACCTAATAATCTGAGCGTGTTGCTCAAACTCTTTTTCAGTGGTCATCATTTGCTAAGACCTATGGTGTAGTTTGCGCCATCGTAAGTAAGAACCTGATCGCGGTTTTTGCAATCATCTCTGTAACTAATATGCACCCAGCCGGACTTCGGATCGTCTGGCGTATAATATTCTAGGATCAGTTGGTCAAAATCCAAGTTCTCTCGACACCACCAGGCGACGTCGTAATTGCTTACGCCACCACCTAGTTCAAAGTCAGCCGCCTCGCCTTTGGCATGTTGGCTTGTGGATTTACTGCCAATCTCTCTGCATAATTCTGGGCTGCGATAACCACTACTGACTAACACCGGAACGCCAAAGTGCTTGCGGATAGGCTCAAGGATGTTTGTGCATAAAGATGTCAATGCTTCCAGATGTTCGTCAGTTGGCGTGTTATCAATCCCACGCCGCATGGCTGTTTGGCTCTTGGTCATCTCCCGCAATGAAAAGTGTTCTGTTAATTGTATGTTTGCCATAACGGGAGAACTCACTTTTTTCCGCGTATCATCCCGATAGACTTGAATCCAAACGATGCAGCCACAATAGACATGAATGTGTAAGTCAGCCAATCAGGTGCTGCGTTAAGTCTTTCATACGCATGGTCATAATAATCATCCAAAAACGGCGCGAAGTTTCCGAGGAACCAGAGCCCGAAAATTACGCTGAAAAATTCGTCCTTCCACGATCCGTCCGTGGCATCAGCTTGCGACTTTTGGATGTCTATCTCGCCAGCAGCCACTCGCTTCGATATTTCCGCGTCTGCTTCTACCTTGGCGACCTTGGCTTGCACCTTCGCCTTAGATACAGCCGCCCGGCTTTCCATATAGTTGCCGACTATACCCGCCAGTGGTGTTACTAGATTAGCCCACATATTTAACTCCTACGATGTCGATAAATAAATAAACAGAAATAGAAAGAACAGCCCAAGTCCACCAGCGATTGATGCTAGTATCATTATCACTTCTTTGCGTTCTTGCGCTCTTTTTCGAGCGATACGCTTTGCTTCGGCAATCCGTTCTTTTTCTTCGCGTATTTGCTTATTGCGCTCTGCAATAATCTGCTGAAACGTGCCATGTCCAAAACGATGGTTAATGAGTATTCTCATCTCATCCATCGCTTCTTTGGCGAGTTTCGCGTCGATGACCTTGTTAGCTGCGTCCTTAGTTTGACCCAGCATTGATTTGTCTGAAAATCGTTCTTGTTGTATTTGTTTTTCGCCAGCAAACAGACCATCCAAAGCATCCGCGATGTCCTTGATGTCATTTGCAGTGGCAATTTGGCTCTTTATGAAACCGACAGACTTCTGCACCAGAGCAATGCCTGTTAGTGCTGTGCTGATTGGTTCCATGTAAGAGCCTGACTATGATCCATTTATAACAATGTTCAATAAAAGAACAATCGTGGCTCCACCAGTTCCGACGATTACCATCTCCAAACGCTTTATGCGATTGATCGTTTCTTGAAAGCGTTCCTCGCTCACAGCTTCCAGCTTGTCCACGCGACTTGTCAGACTTGTAACAGTTGGTTTTGCCATCAATCTGCATCCGCGATCGTGTTGCCTTCAGCTACCCAAGCAAGTATACCTTGATAATGTCTGTTATCTGCGTCGATTGGCACTGAGAAAATGGAACCCGCCGAATTCGTTACAATTATTGATTGATTTTCGCCATCAAGTGCAAAATATTTTGCGGATGCAATCCAACTCGTATTATTTTCCATTACCCAATCTCCGCATCAAATTCAACAAAACTGCCTGAAACATTTATAAATACTCTTGCCGCATCATTAGCAACGCCGCCGCTGGCGAAGCCTAACGATACAAACACTAATTTTTGCTGTTTGTGACCTACAATAGAAAAGGTGCTTAGAACTTTGTTAGAACCTGGAAAAACTGAAATATGGCTTACGTTAGTAAAAGATATCGTTGGAGTTGCTCGCATCGTTGTTGGCAGATCAACACCCACAAATCCAGTAGTTGCACCTGTTATCTGAGCAATTCCTAAATACAAACCAGCCACGTTTCTTGGTATTGCCCCTAACGTATCTGAACCGTCCGTTTCTGTGCGTTCAATACGATGATAATACCGTTTGCACAGCTCCAATTCTTCGCTAAAAGAACGATGCTCAAACTCAGTAGCCACTGAGCCAACTTCAAGCTGAACGCCTGTAAGATAAAAATTATTCGCGTCACTATCTACAACGTTAACCTGACCAACGGCGCGATTGGCTTGGGTGCTGTGCCAAGTGTTTGAGTTCAAACTTCCTCCGGAATACGTGCTTCCCGCCGCCAAAAACCAATTAAGACTAAATCCGTGGGCACTGCTATCTGCGATAGCGGCAGCAGTATAACCAGAAAAGGTTAATTCGACTTTTTGCCAAGTGTTCGCGGAAGCAATTGTATATGCCTGACTATTGAAAACACCAGAAGTGTTCTGCCTGATTTCGAGGATGTGTGTTCCGGTTTTTGCTGACTTTACCCAGAAACTTACAGTTACATCTTTCGCGCTGCTAGTTCCATAACTGAAATGCTGTACATCCTGACCTTCTATTCTTTGAATGATAAGAAAAAAATCATCAGCGGCCAAACTAGCATCAGCATTTGTAACATCCACCTTCAAAGAATTAGCAAATCCCTGACCTGATGGAACATCTGTCGATTGTGATGTATCAACAATAGTGTCGCCGGCTTCCGCAACAATCCATCTGTCACAAGCGGCCATATCCACACCGGTTTGACCTGTTTGAGTTCCCCTTTGTTGGATCTTCATTTCACCGTTAATAACAACATTTCTGCGACCACCAATCTGGCCGCCGTTTATCGCTGATGCTTGCAGTGTCGCTGGCGCGGCTGATGTGCCAATTTCTTTATCTTTAACAAGCAAGCCATCAATAGTTACACCTGACCCACTTGTGCGCTCACTCAGAATGTTTGCGACAACAGTTTCAGATGTTATTGAACTCACCCTGTCATTGCTTTGGTCAAGAACAGCCACCTCTATCCAAGCATCGTTGTCCTCGTTTCGGAGCATCAATTTATTATTGGTTGTGTCCACCCACCATTGATTTCCAAACATCGTGGTCGGTTGCGAGGTTCCAGAGTTATTGGAAACTATTGCTTGCAGAACATTATTCAGATCAGTTCGCGTTGCCGGAAAACTTTGATTGTCTATAACGTAATCGTGCTGTGCCATTTCTCACCTATGATATGACTGCGCCAAAACCCTTGGCTTGAAAATCGAACGTTCTATTTATAACAGCATTTGAACTGTTTTTGAACACCACGTTAAAACCAGTTGCGCTTTTGCTGCTAACGACAAAAAAGTCACCGCTTTCCATGTTTTGCGCGGTGATTGCTACATTCTCCAAACTGCTAAACGCAGGGCTAAACGTTACCGTCTTACCGCCTGCATCAGTTCCACTGGCGATATCGTTTCCGTGTTCAAACCGATCTGGCATATCAACCGTCACTTGCAATGTCTCTACTTTCGGTGACGCGCTTGTGTCATTGCTGTTCAAAACAGCGCGGAATTTAAACGCACGTGCCGAATATTCTCCCACCACAAATTCTCTGAAGTCCGTAAACGTGGGCGAACCAGATGGATCATCGTCTGTGGTCGCAATCTGTAATGTCGCGTTAGTATCGCCAAAGCTGGAAGTGTCACCATCAAAGAACCCTTCACGCGCATCAAATAGACCCGCCGCATCATCAAATACGTTTACATAATCCACCCGACTGATTTCCACTTTTGATGTCACACGGCTGGTAAACTTACTGCCTAAATCCACCACGGTCGCAAAATCGTAAGTGCCTTCATTATCAACAGTAGACCCGCCACCATCGAACAGGCCATCCAAATCATCAAAGTTGCCTGTCGCACTATCAAATAGCAAAGTGGTCGCCAATACTAATGCACCATCAGAAACAGCAACATCTGATTTCGTGCCAGAAAATGTCGGGTTTTCTGTAAGCGTTTGAACTACATTACCGGGGTCAATTTCGTTTATTATCGCAATCGTAGCTGTTGCATTTCGGCTTTCTCTGCCGCCCTTATCTACTGATTTGATAAGATATGTGCCAGTTATTGCAGGAACGATGACTGTGTTTGCTGGACGACTGACTTTCTTTGCTAATGTTCGAGATGTATTAAAAGCTGCCCCAGATGTGGCATCGCTGTGTCTCACAATGTAATGGCTCAAATCCAAATCTGGCACAGGTGTCCAACTCAAATGCGCTTCCTTGCCTATAATGTTTACAGAAAAGTTGGTCACATCTGCTGGCAAATCTAATGATGCCGTGATTTGTTGTGTCACACTCGTAAACGCCGATTTATTACCCAGCCCCGTGATGCTTCGCGCGCGAACATCATAAGTTGCACCAGCCTCAACGTTTATCATCTCAAAGCGTGTCGATGATGATATCCCCAGCGATGTGAAAGTGCTGTCTGTCGTTTTTTTGGCTTGCACTTCAAACTGCACAGCAAGGTTATCTCCACTGCTGATGTCAACTAGCAAAACGTCAATCGCTTCTTCATTGATAACGCGCAGTTCATCAGATGTTGTAACCGATGGCGCAAGAATATCAAACGGCGATCTCAAATCTGTATTATCCGCTAAGAACTCGGTTTCTTCGGCTGACCAATCATAAACACTCGATGCCAGTTCGCGCACCGTCAGATCAACGCCAAGCGTTGCCGATCCATCATCGCTTACTGAACTTGCAAACTGCCAGTTAACAATCTCAAAAACTTTGCTGCTAAAGCCGAACCTATCTAGCGTCACCATAATCGTGTCACCTACATTATGTCTGAACGCAGTCAATTTACACGGCAACGTCATTGTAAGCTGTTGCCGCGCCTTGAACAGATTAATCTTGGCAATACGTTGAGCCATGCTCGACGATTGTGTAAACGGCAAGTCAAGATTGGTAAAAACTTGCTCTCCGTTATCTTCGGTTTGGAAAGTGCCGGATGTAATTGGCGTATAATCTGTCGGCTGGAAGTTTCCATCTTCGGCTGGCAGAAACACGCCCTTCACTGCGTTAAAGTTGTCCCGGCGGCTTGGCTTCGTGTTGATTGTAATTGCACCCATTAAATCATCTTCAGTGATCGTTTCACTCGGAGCCGAATATGCACCAGCTTTGACGTACCACTTGCCGCCTGAGTAATATAGGGAGCCAGCCATGCTTGACAGTATTTCCTCAATGATCTGTTTGGGCTGGTTTTCTGTGTCGATAACGCCGTGCGCTTCGTATCTGTTCTCTGTACCGCCAGCCGCTAACGCCACATCCTCGTCGCAGACATTCGCCGCCGCGTTAAAAGATGTTGTGTCAATCTCAGACGCCGCAGAACCTAGCCCATATTTCGTGTCAGTTAGATAGTCGCGCAAAATCAAAACAGGATTGCTAGAAAACGCTGTCGCTGATGTGCGTGTATCTAGCACTTTCTTGCCTTGCACGATTGCGCTTATATTTGGGATGCCATTTGGGAAAGCATCGGTGTCGTATGTTAGCTTGGCATATATGTAAGCTATGCCACGGAACCGATCATTGGTGTTCACTCCTGATGGGCTATTGAAGCCAAAAGTGTTTAGAGCGATCGTTGCGTTAGACAACTGATCGTCTCGACCCAAACCCGTTAGCACTTGCGCTTTCCCAGCATACTGCGATGGGGCTGTGACGTTGCCAGAACCATCAAGCGTCAACTCATCATCATTAAAAAATATCTTTTCAATGCTGTTTAGTTCGTTTGACGCTATCGCCACGATCATATGCAAGAACTCTGACTTACCCGTGGTTTTCATATAGACAATGCCGCCTGACACTTTTTGCCGACCATAGACAATCTTGCGGCTTATCAACGGCTGCTTCACCATCTGGCTTCGAGCAGCCATGCTGCCTTGAGGATTGATCTTTGGCTTTTTCTGCAAAGCCATTGAAATCCCAGATAGAACCAATGTGGTCACAAAAACCGTTGTTAAACTTGCGGCAACAAATCCAGTTACCAACGCCGCCCCAACAAAATTTGCGGCGGCAGTCGCTGTGGTTGCTACAACTGCGGCGGCTACGGCTTGCGGTGCCATGCTATATTCTCCATGCTTTTACGCCTTGGCTGTAGTCAAAAAACAGCAATCCTTGTTCACCTGTCACTGCAATTTTGTCACCTGTAAGAACGCCAACAGCTAAACCGTCAGGCGTTCCGACGACTGACCAATCACCGCGCCGAGCCACACGCATATCTATCTCATCCAAACGCTGATTCATGCAATCAATCATGCCATAATACCCCTCACGCATAAAGGCGCGCATTGAGCCAAACTGGTTCTTGTATTGGGCTTTATACAATTCTGGAAATCGCGTCCTGCCGCAAACTGCCTCCTCACACCGCACAGCAAATGTGAAACAATCATTTTTTGACCACGCAAACGGTTCGTGGCGATACGTTTCAATCGTTTCGATTAAATTGGCTTCCCAACCAGCAATCCTAGGATAACGGTTGGAAGCCGCCAAAGAATGGTTTAAATACGAAATCGTTGTCATCCTTACCTGAACCCCAAGCTATTTCTTTGTTTTGCAAATCAGCGACAAACCGCAAACTGGTGTCGCCGGGAAATTGATTTTGCTGGTCGTTGTCTGTAAAGCGACGCACTCTGGAACGTTCCAAATCAATAAGCCGACTTTCGGCTGACAGACTAATTGTCGCGGTTTCTCCGGCATCTTCAATGGTCATAACATCCATGCGCCCATCGAATACAAGATAAGGGTCTGCCACAACTGCGCCTGATGATATTACGCCCAGATAAACTTTAGCAGAACGCCCCTGATAGCTTTCTGTAAGGGCAACAGATACCAGACTGCTATCAATGCCGTTCAGTGCCATATTTACGCCCCTAGCGGCAACTTCAACAGTTTCTTCGATGGGTGATATCGATAGCAAATGACCACCCCCTATATACGTCTCTGACGCAACTGTGATGTCTGTATAGCCTGTCCATATCCGAACATCTCCGCTATCAAAAGCCAGTTTGATGGCAAAGAATGGCTCAAGTTCAGACGCCGCAAGCTGGTTCTGGACTGCTGTTGTGAGATCGCGGCTCATAGGCTCTCCACCGCACCGAAAGCGATGCCATAAAGTCCCATATTATTGATGTTCCAACTGCTTGCATTGTCGTTAAGGCGAAAGACGCCCTTGGCACCCGACACAACGACAGTCGCCCCGTCTGCGGGTGATGATCTCAAATTAGGCCAGATGTCCAGTGTTGCTTCACCAGAACCGTTGCTGCTGGCATTGGTCAAGACTTTGTAAAACTCAGACGATGCTCCCGACCCAAGCTGTATATAATCGCCAGCTTTCAGATAGTTTGTTGCACTTGCCGGAAGCCCATCAATCGCCAAGCTATCCCCGGTCTGACTTGCTCCATTAACAACTGGCGTTCCAGCCGCGCTTGATGCCGAACCTTGCGGAGTGCTTGCTAGAGGATCGCCCAGTAGGAAAGTGCCTTTTTGCCCATAGAGACTTGTCAGAAAAGCCACCCATTCTTCGGCATCGGTTCGCTGCATTGGTGGCAGCTTGATGTCTGCTTCCCATCGCTGACCACTAAACTGATAAGTCTGCTGTTTAAACGTAAATGGGGAAGTTGAAACACCGACCACATTCCTCGCGATCAATGTGATCTCTGCTATCGTTTTATTCGTCGGAGTGGAAAGCGGGTAAGATATAGACACAATCAGCCCCCAAACGCTTTACTAAATGACCCGCCACGCAGTCTGCTATCAGCCACAGCTGCTTTTGTAGCGTTGGCAATCTGTGGCATTAGGTTCACAATCTCTGACCGAACTGTTTGCTGGACGCCTGTGGTGACGTTAATGGTCTGGTTTACAGTAACGCCACCGCCACCAGAAAGGCGTTTGTTAGAAATAATGCTGCCCGAACTTGCGGGTATGAAGAGTTCCGCGCCGCGCTCCCCTACGATGGTGGGTCTGCCTCGTTGTACCGACCCACCGATGGCATCCCCTGTTGGGCTTGTGCCAGAAACAGTGCCAAATAAATTTGGAAAAGCGGTTTGCAGGCCAGTAGAAATGCCACTGACCAATCTCTGCACAACTAAGACATCAAGCAACTGGCTGATGATACTCTGCGCCATGTTACGGAACGCATCCTTCACCGACATAGTTCCCTGGACAATACCCTTGAAGCTATTGCCAAACGCTCCCGCCATATTGTCCGCTAGTTTCTTTGCCTCGTCTGTTGTAAGCCCAATATCGTTAACTGCACCTGTAGCAGTTTCGCTAACTTTGTGAGCAGTTTCAGCTAGAGCCGCTAAAAGTCTTAGTGTGTTAGTAGCCGTCTCGCGCTGCGCGACAGTAAGGATTGGAAAACCTTTTTTTGTTATGAGATCAAATATCTTTTGTACTTCTTTCGCGCTCTCATTTGCTTGTGTAAACGGATCAAGAGTTTTTAAACGCTGGAAACTTTCTCCCAGCGCGATTGCTTCTTTTCTACTTAGGCCAAATTCTTCTGTTACTAACTTGATGTCATCTTGCAACGCCCTGTTTGCTTGTACTTGTTCGTTTTTTCTTTTTGATGCTGCTTGTGCAACATTTTCCTGCGCTCTAGCTAAATCGTCAACGACATCTAATTCAGTTTGCAATGCTTCAATGGTTTTGCGTAAAGCGTTTTGTAACTCAAACTCTGCGAGTGCTTTTTGGCTCTCAAACAGCTTGTTTACTTGTGTAGTAGCCTTGCCGTAAGTTTCCGTCAGTTTATCAAATCTTTGCTGGTTGCTGATAGCAAACCCATCTAATGTCTGCAAACTTTCTTCAAGACCATCCAGTTCTTCGGTTAGCGATCCCGCAGTATCTCGCATCTTCAGGAAAACGGTTCCCAATGCTGCCGCGCCAGCGACTACAGCACCAAGGATTGCGCCAGTAGCACCAAAGATACCCAATAGCTGTGAACCCTGTTGACCAAAGGCCGTGAGGAAATGCGTACCGTTTTGCAGTTGAACCGCCAAGTCACCCAACTGGAAGCCGACCTGTTGCACTCCGGCTTGACCAAAACGTCTTACCTTGGTCGTTGACTTATCTGCTGCGGCTCCAAAAGCGTTATATCCACGCGCTGACTTGCCGACAACGGTATCTGTTTTTCGTATCTGGCTTTGAACTTGCTGTAGTTGGGCTAGAGCATTGCCGCCGACATTCACATTGATCTGTAAATTATTTGCGGCCATCTTGCTGTTCCTCTAGCAAACTAAAATATGCGACCCATTCATTATACTCATCCAGTGATATTTCTTCAATCTCTGCAATCGTTTTGCCCAATCTTACCGCTAGAGAAATCAGGCCGAAACGGAATGGATCGCCTCTCAGTTTTTTTCCTGTTCCTCAATACTAACGGGATTGAATATGCAGCCGAAAACATTTGTAAGAACCCCTATGGGTTCGCGCATCAGTGTCGGCTTATCATCAAGCGTAAACATAGTTTCGCCATCTTCTGTTTGCGCCTTTATGATAATCATTTGAACCATGCCAGCGATTGATGGGTTTGTTGTGAAGTCTTTATATTTACGCTGTACCTTGTCGATATCAGAGCCAGTAACAGTCGTATAATATATTTTCAAAGGGCTTCCATCTACGCCCCATTCATCGACTTCCACATACTCGCGTTTTCTGCTCTCTCTATTAGCAGAAATCTGCTCACCGAATTTAGACATCGTGCCACCTCCGTCTGTCTATATTTATACTGTGCTTTCAGTAATCCCGCCCGATCCTTGCGCTTCAAACGCATGTTCAACCATGCCATCGAAAGTAGATGTCACCGTCTTGCCTGTAACGATCACTGAACCGCTTAACTTGATATCACCAGAAGCATTGCCTTCCGGGTAAAGTTCTACCGTGACAGTAGAACCGACATCGAGCGAATTTTGTGCTGCATCAAGTTCATCAAAGAAACATTCAAATGAAACGGTAAATTGGCCAAGGCCAGCTTTGTACGAGCGAAAACTGTCGCCCATGCTTGTGTCCTCAATAACATCTCCCGTGACGTTAAGTGTGAAGGAACGGATTTCGGCCAACTCATTACCGCCGATAAAAACCGTACCTTCCGATCCCGCGTGTGTTCCCATAGTTAGACCTCATTCTCGCTAGTCGCTTCATCGGACTTTTTAGGCTTCCGACTTTTAGCCTTCTTCGGCTCATCTTCCGAATATCCAAGCGCAATAAGTTTCTTTGCCGTGTCAGGCCAGCAATTTATTGCGTTTCCATCCTTATCATAAACTGTAACGCGCTTCATCCTAAACCGCCGTTTCAACATCATTTTCTAAAGTAACATACATGACTTCTATTGAAAAGCGTCCAACGCCTACAGGGTTCTCTCCATCGCCCGAAAAATCAGCATCAAAAGAAGTTATCTTTGTGTCTTTAGCATTGCCGCCACGGGTTAGATCAGTGAATAATGCTTCTTCGATCTCTACAGCAATCGTGTCCAGAGTGTTATCAAGATTGGTATTAGCGGAAACGTAAGCCTCAACGGTTACGTCAAGCGTTCTGATCGTTGTTCTGGGCGTTTTTACTGTTGAGTAATCAGACGTTTCTGACTTGGTGTAAATAGTAAGGGCTGGCAGTTTTGCCTCTGCCAATGGATAAAATCTTGTTTGATGGACGCGCGTTCCAGTAGTCGTTAGACCCGTCAGTGTGGTGGTAATATTGTCCCTTATGGATTTCCTAACGTGTGCCATTACGCTTCTTCCAGAACCAGGACAGTCACACCTGTCCCGTCATTCTGAACCACTCTGATCGTATAATTCTGGCTGTTTATGTTTATGGTATCGCCTTCTGCCGCGCTAGAAACGTCAGATGTGCGACAGGTGAACCGTGGCTGCTCCATTGCAACAGCAACTTCGCCGCCAGCTTCTACCTCAAAAAACTCATTGTCAAAGATACCATTGATGGTAGTGGCTGAACCGCCTTGGGGTGTATATGAAGCCGCAACACCGAAATCATCAGCGTCAAAGTATATCGCTAATTCTGTGGCGGTTTCGACAGCCATTTATTCATCTTCTGGCGTAGCGACTTTTTTCACAGCGCGATTAGTCTTTTTACCTTTAGGCGCAGCCTTCTTTGCTTTTTCAGCAACGCCTCGCGCAATCAATCGCTCTGCTACATTGTCATCAATTTCATGCTCAGTTCCGGCGTGTAAATTACCGCCAGCACCGATAAATGTTTTCTCTAGGATTTTAACTTTCATAATTCCTCACATGGGAAAGTGGGACAGCCTGGTCTCCCAAGCTGCCCCCCAGACCACTAGGCAGTGCTGACCTCGTTAGTTACAGCAAAGCTGACAGCGTTGCGAACACCTACGTCAATTTCACCCAAGAGGGTCAAACGTATTGTTCCCGCCTTGTCACCCGCAAAGGGATTTACCAGTATACTTGGCGCACCAAAATTTGCGATCATTAACTGGGAAAAATCTCCAAATATCAATGCACTAGCGTCCGTTCCACCATCACCGGGGTTCAGGTTTGACGGTACGTTGCCAGTGAACTCAACCGGATAACCATAAAGGTTATTCCAAGGGTCGTTCAAAAGCATGACGCTATCGGTGGAGCCGACTTTTACAGTCGCTGCTAACTTGGCTTTGACCTTTGGATTGGACAGGAAGCCAGCCGCGTTGCCATTGACAATGCCGTTGTCTTCCTCGACAAGTTTCACCAAGTCTATGATGTCTTGCCATGTCAGAGCCGCCACATCGGTATCGGCTGAAATGTCCAGATCATTGATGCCGGATGTATTCAAAATACCAGTTGGCTGGCCTGATGAACCACTGCCTTGGATGGCATGTTTCTCAATGGCATCGGCAGCAGAAGCAAGCAGATCATTGCGAATGATTTGCTCAATCGCGGGAACGCTCTCCATCATCAGCAAGCGTGAAATTTCAACAAACGCACCCATTGTGCGCGGCTGAAGTGTCACGCCACCATCGGTTCCGGCTCCATCAGAAACGTCACCGAGTTCCTCAACAAACCCGGCTGTCGCGCCTGTTGCCAGTTTCGGCATTTTTACACGACCCGTCAGACCCCCCATGTAGGTTGCGCCAAGATTTCCAAGAACCTGTTTGGCGCGTAGTGCTTCAATGAAAAGATCGCCGCGATGTTCCGTGGGAACGAAATCATCAAACACGACTTCTGATCCTGTCGCGCCTGTGGCGGCAGTGGAAAGTGGGCCACGCTGTTGCCATGCAAAGTCAGGGACGTAAACGCCTTCTGCTTCTCGCCCGACAGAACGTGTAATTTCATCGTTCATCTCACGTTCAAAGCCAGCTTCGCGCCAATCGCCCGTAGCTTGAGCGCGGATCATACGAGCAAGCGAATAGGAACGCTTTTCCTTTACAGGTGCGTCAACAACGCTTGGGGGCGTATCAAGTGGCTTGTCATCACCGATGACATCAAGAAGTTGACCGCGAAACGCATCAACGCTCAAACCGTCACGAATGGCGGCATCGCCAAGATCACGCTTATTGTGCTTGGCAGCGATAGCAAGAATTTCGCTATCGTTCTTTCTTGCGGCTCGAACAGCTTCTGCCTTCGCCGCATCCAAGTCAACGACTTGGGTTTCAGTTGTATCAGTCATAGCAATCTCCGTTTTAACTGATGTTTGCAAAGGTTTGGAAACTGACCGCCCGATGCCGACAAGTGACGACCTATCACTTGGCAAAGATACAATCGAAATCTCCATCGGCGTTGTTGCAACCCTAACAACTTCGTCAGGATCACCTTCACGCTCAACTCGACCATCTATTCGATAGCCGACACTGATGTTCTGACGAATACCGTCCCGAACATCGTTAAAGACTTCAGAAGCCAGTTCACCTTTTCCAAGGCGAACTATAGCGCGTAATCTGCGCTTATCTTCATCCATCTCAACTTCTTGAACCACACCTATCTGCTTGGTCATATCGTGATCCAGCAGTAAAGGCGCACGACCAGAATTAAGGAACTCAAGGTTCATGCTCTCCCGGCTGTGGTCAATAACTTCCATTCCAAAATCGCGCTCCACTGGTTCCTCACTGGAAACGCCAACGCGAACTTCGCGGGTTTCTTCGTCAATAGTTCTGTCATCATCAAACTGATGATACCGCTTGGACATATTCAAACGATCAAGACGCTCCATATCTTTGTCTTTCGCGCCCTTCTTATCCTCGTCCTCGTCATAATGATATGGGCGCTCTTCCATATCACCCATTTCTTCCATTTCTTCCATCTTCTTAGCGAAAGTAATGGTGTATGCCTCATCGGTTTCTTCGACGTTCAGAATATGTCTCTGCTCTAAATCTGCCATGTCCCGTTCCTTTGTTGATAAGGGATGTCCCAATGGTAACAAATCCTGATCGTGTTTTCCACCTTGGAAGCGTCCATTGCGTAACGCGAATAAAAAACTCCGGCAACGTGCATACGCCCATTGCTCTGGTGACTTTACATTCGGCCTAACGCTTCCCGGATTTGTTTTATACGCGCCGACACCGCGCTCAAAAACTGCTGCCATCGTGCGTACATTCGTACGCTTAGTTTTTGCATTACCGACTTCTTCATTGTGTTCCTCGACCATGTTGCGTATTCCAGTTTGGACTGCATCGCTTAAATCAGAGAAGGCACGATCTTCGTCCTTCTTGCCTTCTAGCTTCTTCACAAGTTCCAATATTACATCCTTCATGCCGCGCTCTCCCAGCGTTCCGACGACGCCCCATTTCATCAAGGCTACAACGCCACCAACATTCGATCTGTTGGGCTCCAAGTCACCATCTTTAAACTGCGCTCCATCCTCAAAGTGTCTTGCTGCCCAGGCTTCGCGCTCCTTTATCCAATCAAGTGTGCCTTCGGTTTCCGAACCATCTCTTGCCTTTGTCCAGAACTCATAAGCCTCGTTGCCGCGAATGTTCCCACCCAAACGCCAAACCTCATTATTATTTTTTTTTATGCCTGTCGCAAAATCGTAGTCAAACTGCGGATAGTTGCTGTTACGCAAACTGATCTTTTTGTCGTCACCCTTTGTAGGAAAGTCAGTCGGCATTGTCAGCCCCATCAACTTCAGCTTCTGCTGGCAGTTTGCTACCAAACGGCTGGAACGCAGTTTTGATACCGTAACGCTCTGCCATCTCTTGATCCGATTGTATCTGTGAGAATAAGTCTTCTACGTCACGACCATAGTTTGCTGCAATGTCAGACAGACTAACAATGCCATTGGACAGTGCCAATATATTTGCATTGATTTCACGTTGCGGATCGACCCAGGCAAACCCCCGACCACGAAACACGACAGCATCAGCAAACTTATCAAACTTGTCTATCGGGATTGGAACGTCACCTACTGTCATCGTAGTTTCTAACCATGCCCGAAAAACTGGTTCGCAAAAATGCTGCACTAGAAAAGATTGCAACATCTTGAAGTGATCGCGTTCTTCAATCGTGCCTTGGCGTATTGACGAATAACTAACGCCAGTGAGATCATTCGATAGGCTCGTATAGCTGACGTTTAGTCCAGCAGCGATCCCTCGTAGAATAGCTTTCTGGAACTCGTCAAATGTTGTTGTCGGATGATTAGGGTCAATGAGTTTTAAGTCCTGACCTTCCGGCAACTGAAAAATACTAGCTGGCTCAAAATCGACGACAGGAACATCTTGTTCTGTTTCATCATCCCCGACAAAATCTTCGCCCGATGGTGTAGTAAGAACAGCAAACTTCGACGCTGCCGCTCTAGCAGCAACAAGACTAGCTTCCGCAAAACCATCCAGCATCTTTAGCCCTGTGATTGCCGGAGCCATAAATGGTTCGCCGCGTGTCTGGTGCGTCCGAACTGGCATAAATATATGGATCATCTCAGAAGCGGGGACACGAACATGCTCTCTCTTTTTAGGTGTTCTAAAGAAGCTGTCATTCGGATGGCTAGTCAGCACATGATATGCGACAGGCCGATGGAACTGATCCATCTCAACACCCATACGGATTTCATTACCGTTCTTTTCGTTGCGGCCATTTTCCTGATCGTCAACCAGATCAGCTTCGATGAATTGCAAAGTGAACCCGTTTGCATATTGGCGATTGCGAATGATCTTGATAAACACTTCGCCATCTCGCGCTAGTGTTTCGGCTGCAACACGCTGACAATCCAGCCAGCTTAATCTCCCTGTTACATCCGCATTGCCCAAACGCCCCCACTGATGAAACGCATCTTCAATTATTCTGTTGCCAGCTACATCCAAAGTCAGATCAGGGTTTCTTGCACGAACTTGTGTGTTAAAACCCTTCTCACCCACGACATTGGTTTTTATCAGGTTCAGAAACCGCTTGGCATATTCATTATTTCTTGCCAAGTCTCTGCTGCGGTTGCGTAGGACAGGTAATGAATTTTTTAGTTCGCTGTCGGCTGAGAAACTACTAGCAACAAAGTCACCAAAAAGCCGACCACTGTTTGCGCCACCATAATTACGAAACAGCCTTTTATATTTCATCTGCTTCGGCTTTTCTTCACGGTTGAGAAAGTCTAAAAGTCCCATTGTCAAAACCTTCCCAAAACTGTCGATTTGGTTTTACGACCATGCTTGATCTGTTCCTTGCGCTTGATCTCGTTTACTTCAGCACGATAATAATTACGCCACTCCAATAATTCTTCGATGCCTAACTTGGTCAAAGAACGACCTTGGATTGAATAGCTGCTTACATCACTGTCGGCTTTGCCCTCCAGGATGCTCTCGATCTTGGACAACATGATTTCAGCGTGAGCGCGTGGATCAACATTGTTATCATAGTCTGTAGAAACTTTTATATGACCACGATCAACAATAATTCGATTGCTGTCGCTGTCGCGTGTAATCTCTAACTGATAATGGTAATTGCCAGCCGTGAAACTTGCGCTAGACGACGATGCTACAGAAAATAGGTAGTCGTCATCCAACGCGCTTGCAGTGATCGTTATTTCAGTGTTTGCCCCTGTGCTTATCCGGGCAATCAATTTCATTGTGTGTGCGGAGTTTGCGTAATCGTCAGAGAACTCGGTTATCTTAAATTGTATGAAGTCGCCAATGAAAACTTCGCTGGGAACCCCAACGGGTGCATTTGCGCTATCAAATAAATTTGCCACGGCAAATACCCCCTGCCTAAGTTCTATCTTTTACAAATCGGCTCTAGGCCGGGTTCATCGCCACCCTTGCACAAAGTTACCAGACTTGCGTTTTGCTCTGCGCCTTTTAGGTTTGGCTTTATCAACATCCACATCCTTTGCGTCTGTCTTGGCATATCTCTGTGCAAGCATATTAACGGAAATGCCAAGTATGTTCAATGCCGCCAACGCATAGACACGGCAATCTAAAGCCTCGTTGCGCTGACGTATTTTCACCCACTCTCTGCGGTGGAAACCCTTATGGTATTTCTTGACGACTTTCTCTGCGGTTAGCTGACTGAAATATTCGTCATCATATCGCTCTGGAAAGTGACAATAACCCGCGCCAACTTCTTTGATTGCTAGCCGGGAGTAGATAATTTCTTTAGCTGTATCCACTCCAATAGACCACAGTTTGCATTTTAGATTATTGTTTGTTGATGGTCGCCCATTGACCAAAGCCTTGCCCTCGCCACCAATACCTTTGATGGCGAAAACACGTTTGCCTAGTCTTGGTTTACAGAAACGATAGACACTTTGAGTGTGATGCCCACCGCTGTCAATGCACGTTCCCTTGATTGCCAGCTTCACGCCATCTTCGCGCATCCATGTTTGCGAAAGATACTCGTCAAGTTCAGCCCATACGTTTGCAGAATTAGGATCGCCATAAAATGTTCGATAGTCAATGCTCCAAGTTTCTTCATCACGCCCCCAACCGCAGACCTCTATTTCAATTCGGTCTTGCTGGCAATCTGCCCCGGCAGTCAATACAACAACACCTTCCGGCACTTTGTCGCCATAATCTTCCCGATGGGTGGATATGGCAAAATCATCCAATCCGTCCCCGGCTGCTTCATCAGCCCACGTTTCGCCAAGGTAAGTATTCACCCAAACTCGCAAAGTCTCAGGCAGCTTTTTTGCTTCTAAGAACTCTCTAACGGCAGTCTCCAAAGTAATCCACGGAGAGTACAATCCTGATAGCCGGAACCCCGCCCTTCCGACTATCTCTGGATTGGTGGCTCTCCAGATACCCCTGCGAACTGCTCTATAGCGGGACGCATCATCCCAAACTGAACCACAATGTTCACAGGCATAGTAAGCCGTTTCAGGCTGATCTTTATCCCAATGAACATTCGACCACTTCATAATCTGTTCTTCGCCGCAATCGGCGCAAGGGACATAATACTCTCGTTTGTCTGTATTTTCAAAAGCAGCAGATATTCGAGATGTACCTTCAACAGTCGGTGTGCTGACCATAACAAACTTGCGATTGTGGAATGTTGCTGCCCTCTTTTTTGCCAAGTCAATGGGATCACCTTCGGTTCCAGCAGACGGTGGAAAGCGATCAACCTCATCGCACAACACGATACGGATTGGACGACTTGCAAGGGAACTTGGACTGTTTGCGCCACACATGGTTATGTGACCGCCGGGAAAGTTCTTCTTCAATGTTGTGTTGCCACTGTCTCTAGCACGAGGGTCTTTGACCTTGCCTTTCAGCACAGGCGTATCTCGCAACATTGGAGCAAGCCGATCTTTGCTGAATGTCTGCGCCATATCCAGTGTCGGCTGGACGACGAGAATGGGGCTTGGGTCTTGCTCAATATGATACCCAATCAAGTTGAGTAACATTTCGGTTTTGCCAACCTGGGCGCAAGACATAATCGTAACTGCTTCGATTGCATCATCGCTGATAGCGTCCATTATTCCGCGCTGATATTCAGCCCTGCTAGTTGACCAAACACCAGCTTCGGATGATGCTTCAGCAGACAAACGCCTGTGATTATCAGACCATTCACTTACCGTCAGGATTGGTGGTGGCTTGATTATATCAAGTACGTTTTTTGTTGTCTTTCGTGCTGCTGGTAAATTCGGTATCTTCAAGGTCATAGACTTCAATCATACTATCTGACAGTTCTTCAAGAATGTCGTTTACACTCTTACGCAAAATACCCTTCGCCTCTTTGACATTACTACTGGCAAAGATGTCGGGTGCTGACTTAGCCGGGAGCGCAAGCAACTTTGCGCGAAAGTTCCCAAATATCTCATTGTTGACTTCGTTGATTGTTTCTACTGACAAAACATCGCCACGCTCTTTCTGCAATTCGATTTCTGCCAACTCTGCTTCGGCTGCCATCTTTCTTGCTCTGGCTTCATCATAGGAAAGTATGTCGCCTGTAACTGCAATCTGTCCGATGATTGCTTTTGCGGCATCCTGTAGTGCGTAGCGTTTGGCGCGACCTTTGGTTTCTGTCGGTTCAATGCACATTAGACGCTGTGCCACAGTGCGCCGATCTAGCCCAAATTCGACCGCTAACGCACTAATACTCCAAAGGTTTTTTTGCATCGCCATAGAAACCTTCTTAGCATTGTGGTGGAACAGAGTAAAGTTCTGTCGATAGTCGTTCATTGCGCCTCCGCTCAC
>TARA_R100000773_G_scaffold5815_3_pt1 | contig 22785 bp, 8 predicted proteins | sample TARA_R100000773 | Tara Oceans TARA_R100000773 (sample SAMEA2623365) | marine metagenome | biome: marine biome (ENVO:00000447); feature: surface water layer (ENVO:00002042); material: "saline water (ENVO:00002010), including plankton (ENVO:xxxxxxxx)" | depth 5 m | reverse complement strand
TCATCAGGTCTAAATATACCTGTATTTGGATCATAATCACCTTTAGAGCCTGAAAGATCTGCATCTGTAGGCATAAACACATTATCTGATAAATAACCCAGTCCCATTCGTCTTCTTCTCTTTCTCTCCTGTCTTTGTCTTAAATATCTAGTTATAGGTTTTGCTATGTTTACTGCAGTTGTACCTATCTTATCAAGTGTATTAAGAACCTTTTCTCCAAAGCCGCTTCTATTTGCTCTTCTAATAGCTCTTTTATCTTCTCTAGTCATTCTATCAAAATCCTCATCATCATCAGCACTTACAGTATATACTGCATCACCATCTCTTTCTAATTCTACATCATCTGTTGTTCCATCAAACATACTATCTTCTGGATCTTCTTCTTCTGGTGGTGTATAGTATTCTATTTCTTCTTCTTCTTCCGGCTCCTCTTCTATTATAAATAACCCCTCATCATCTAAGTCTTCTTCTTTAGCATTATAAAAAGGATCATCTACCTCTGGATTATATATATCTTCATCTATTTCTAAATCTACATCTTCAAAAACATCATCAACTTCATCACCATCTTCATACATAGATAGTCCGCCTCCAAATCTTTCTTCAAGTAGCTCATCATTATCATAGCTAGAAAAATCTGAATCTATTCCTGCATTTTCAGCTACAATATCAAATCTAGGAGCACCATAAAAAGCAGTCATATCATAAGGTGCTGGTGGTTGTAATTCAAAATCTGTATCTACTGGAAATCTAAAATTAGGATCTAATGGAGCGCTTTCTATTTCTATAGGTTCTGTAATACCTTTAAGGGAGATAGGAAACTCCTGCATCTCTCCATCAACTTCTTTAAAATAAGAAATAGGTGTTCCGTCTTCATCATAATTTATATATTGAGCATCTGGATATTCAAACATCTCTAATCTATCACCCAACTTCATTGTTTGTCTTTTCTTTTTAAAATCACGTTTTCCTGTCTTTCTATATTCTTCTAAATCTACTTTTTCTTTTTGATATAATTCAGGATACATTTCAGCTCTGTAATCTAACTCTCTTTGTATTAACCACTCATCATACTCATCTGGAGTTTGAAAAAATTTAGTAGGGCTATTAGGATACTTTTCTTGTAGTTCTGCGTTTATAATAAACTTACCTGTTGGATCAACTGGATAGGGAGGTCTTTGTTTAGATAAATCTTTTTCTTTCCAATATTGAACAGAGTCATATATAGCACCAGCAAGATCTAAAAAAGGATTATCACCCATTCCTAAATAATAAGGGTTACCCATTGATTTAATTAAATTAAGATTTTGTTGATTTACTATAGGTCCTTGATTAAATAACTCTTCTTCATCTCTTATTGTTTGATTAAAATTAACAGAGTCTATATCTTGATCAGAATTATTTCTATTAAATTGTACACTGCTAATATCAAAGTCATTAGAATATTGTTCATAAGCCTCTTGTGCTTTTGTAAGATCACTTTCACATAGCCCACCTCCTTTTTGTGTGCACCATTCATCAAAAGTTAATTTAACTTCTCCTTTATCTTGATATGTTTTTAAATAATTTTTATACATGTTGAAATACGCAGTTTACTATAATAATATACTAAATAATATTGACAATCACTAAATTATATTCTTGCTAATGATTGTAAGTAGCTTAACACATTACCACCTGTTTTTTTTGTTTGCAGATGATACATCTTATTTAGCTTTTTAAAAATTTGATTTGCCCTGTTTTGTTTTGGTCCATTATCAAAAGAACCTTTTATATAATCTTCATAAAATTTTATTTGTTGATTTAAATTTAAATTTAACTGTCCTCCCTTTTTATAGTTAACATCATCTAAATTATATTCAAAATTAAATCTAATATCTTTTAAATTTAATTTTTTATTAGGTTTATTAGCTAATCCTAATTTATATAATTCTTTTAAAACTGTAGGTGATATTTTTTCACCTTCTAAATTTTTCTTATAGTCTTTAAATAATCTACTATACTTTCTTACTGAACCACCTTTTCTTCTATAAGCATTTATATATTTTTGAACATCTTCTCTACCCTCTAATGTTTTTACTTTCTTTTCAAATTTATCATCATTACGCAAAATTAACATGTTTACATAATCCTTAGTCTCTTTAGGTAAATCATTAACCCAAGTCATATCATCACTATAGATATCTACACCTGCATTTTTCTTTTTATTTAAAAACTCATTAAAATTAGTAGAGCCCCAATTGTAAGCTGCTAATGTTTTAGCTAGTCTTACAGTTTGATCTTGATTACCTTTATTAATCCATGGTCTATTATATAAACTATTCATATACCACTTTTGAACAGCCATGGCATCTCTATAATCCATTAAATCTATATCTTTATCTCCTGTAGCATTTATATAGTCTGTTAAAGTATCTGGCATTATCTGTGTTAAACCTTTAGCTCCTTTAGGAGAAACAGCTTTAGGTTTTAATGCAGACTCTGCCATAGCTTGTAATAATAATATATCTTTTCCAACTTCTGTTGAGTCATCTCTATCTATACCAACTGGTAAACCATCATCATCTCCATCTTTAAATGTATCTTGTAATGTTATTGGTCCATATGATTCACCTCCATCATCATATCTTGCACCACCGGATTGCTGATCTAACATAAAAGGAGAAGCAAGAGGAATAGCTGCAGGTAACTTGTTTAATTGTCTACTTAAAAAATCTATGTTGCTTGGATCCTTTGACATAAACTGTGGTATCCTAGGCATAAAAGGAGGATCTGCTGTAAGACGCGAAACATCATCAATAGTTGTAAAATACCTATTAAGCAAGCTAGGTGTTATCTCATCATAAGTATTTTTAATAAATCCTCTTTGTAACATATCACCTCTTAATTCAGCTAAGTATGGTAGACCTTCTCTACTTGTTCCTATACGGTTAGTTGTACTTACTGCTAAGTTTGAAGGATCTTTAAGATTAGGCTCCAGCATTCTTGAAAAATAATTATATGATTTTTCTGTTCCTTGAGTCTGACCTAAGTTTCTCATCACATAATCTACTTGACGAGCACTCATGTCTTTTATATCTATATTCTGTAGAGGACCATACGGCTGACTTCCTGGACCAATTTTATAATTAGGATTAACTTTTAAACCCATTTGTATAGCTCTATCTATATCTGTATTATATGCAGAACTTCTGCCAGTATATTCTGGATATATTTCACTTAAATCTTTTTTAAGTTTATTAGAAAGTGTCTGTCTAATACCAGGATTATCAAAGTGTTTAGGATGTATTTTTCCAAGATTATAAGGTAAATATTGAGTAATTCCTGATTGAATAAAATGACCTATTTCATGGTCTGTAACAGGTATATTAGCTGCACTATTATAAGGTAAATTTTTATTTAAATGTACTCTTGGAAGACCTGCTTCTATTGCACCAGGATTATTGTTTCTAAAAGGGGCCAAAAAACGAAATGATGCATAGTCATCAGTCATATTTACTATTCTCATTTGTGCTGCATCAGCTATCATGTCATCTATTGTACTATTTACCAAAAGTTCATATTGATTTACTTTACCCGGTTCAGTAACAGGTCTTGTAGTAAATAATTTACCTGGACCTATAATTTCTTCATCAATTAAAGCCTTCATTCTTAATCTAAATTCAGGTGTTAACATTCTGTTTTGAAAGTCAGTAACTCTTTTATTTGCTAGAGGTGAATAGTTATAACCATGCTCCATAGATTCTCGCGCAAACATCATTTCTTCTGCACTAAATTGTTTTTCAGTAATACCTGAGTATGAAGGTTTTAAATTTGGATTTTTTGCATTTTTTAATAAAGGAGAATACTTAAATTTACTAGCCATGTTTGCTACTTCTAAACCACCAAAAGTAATACCAGCTAAATCTAAAGCTACATTAACTCCTGTACGTAATGAAGGATCTTCAACAAAATCTTTAACATCTCCTGGCAAACTATATCCACCATATAGACCACCTGCTATATTTAATCCACCTCCTACTGTTGTACCTGTATAAGGTATTGGTGTACTTAATACTGCACCAGCACCTTGAATAAGTGATGGTCCTGCTACAGCCCCTGTTGTTAAAACAGGTATAGCTTTAATACCATAATCTATTGCTTTAGTTGTTGCTTGTAATCCTCCAATACCACCATACAATGGATCTACTACTGCATTAAAAACAGGATTTGTTAATTGTTGTCTTCTAAGATATGCTTTATTATAATTAGAACGTTCCCATTCAATACCCATAAAGTCTGTATCTTTACCAGTTTTATTTCTTAAATAGTCAGCATACTCAAGAACTGGATCTTTATCTATAAGATCAACTTGGTCTAATTCATTAACTTGGTTGTATAAATATCTATGATCTCTTGATCCATAATCTGTGCTAATCATAGGAACTCCCTCTTCATTATAAAAAGTTATTGGATATTCTTTTTTACCTACTTTTACTACACCATCATCTGAATCAATGTTACTAGTAAAAGGGTATAATCCGGGAGATAATGGATGTTGATATTCAGAATTATAAAACATAAATTCTCCCTGATCTTGATATGATGGTAATTCTGCACCATATTTAACAGTAGCTACATCTATATCATCTCCTATTTCATTTGCATCTGCTACAGAGTTATTTATAAATCTAATATTACTATCTCTATCATTACCTGTGTTTTCTGGATCTGCTATACGGTATTGATCTTCTTCAGGAACTCTATATCTATAAAGTATTCTTTGTAATGATAATGGATACTTTTCACTAGTTGTTTTCATATCAGGATCATATGTTTGTAAATATTCATCCCAATGTTCTTTAGTCATTTGTTCTTTTCTATAATCATATATACCTTTCTCAAGCATATCTAATCTTATAGCATTTAAATCTGCAGAAGCTTCATGCGTTGTTTCTCTAGCTAAATGACCACCATAGTCTTGTTGACTCTCTTTCATGCCAGCATCCATTTGATCAGTATATAAATGTGCATTATTTAATTGACTAAGTATTTTATCATCTCTTTCTGATAAAAAATCATCACGCCCTGTTATATGACCTAATTCATGTGCAAGTGTGCTAGTCCAATCATCCATACCAAAACTGCTATCAGTTTCAGTAGAGCCATGTTTAATTTCAGATTGTGATAGGTAATCATTAATATCTTTTGGCATTACTATAGCTGTCATAAGATTTTCAAATCTAGGATCATCAGGATCTTCACCAGCATCTATTAACATTTGCCTTTTATTTCTCTCATAATTTTTACCTTGCTCTGTTTCATCATAATAAGGGTTAATTAAAGATAATGCATGAGGACCTTGTATATTACTAATTTTTTTAGCAAGTCTTTGTGCTGCAATGAAATTCATGCCTGCAAACATATCAAAATCTTCTGCTTTATTTCCATCCGCAATCCATTTTTTTCTTTTTTCATCTACCTTTTTCATTGCTTCATAAGCCTCTCTTTGATCTGGAGTTGCATCTAAAAAGGTCATATTAGTTAGTCTAGGATATACAGCATCAAAAAGAGTTTGAGCATTTACTTCCAAATTTTTAAAAGATTGCTTTTTAGGATCATCATAACTAACAAAATTACCATCCTCATCAAATTCATATGAAAGTGGACTATAATTTTGTTGTCCTACTTGTACAGGTTTTGTTGCTGAATATTGTCCAAATTCAGTATCATCTGAAAAATCTCCTCTTATTCTTTGACTAATTAAAGACTCTGGATCATTTAGCCCTGAATAATAATCAACCATACTTTCAACATAATTTATATCTGTATCTTGTGAAGGATATGGATTATTCATCATAAAATCAGAGGTTATAGGATTTGGAAAAACTCTTAATGGATTACGCATACCTTCTGTATTAATCTCTACAGGATCCGTAGAAAAGTCTTGAGCTATTCGTTCATTTATTCTTTTTTCATTTTCTATTTGTTCTAGCCTTTCTTGTTCTAATCTAGCCTCTTTTTCTTTTTTTGATTCTCTTCCATTTTGTGCTTTAATTAATGAACCGCCATCAACTTTTTTCAAATATTCACTTAACCCCTTACTACCATAGTAGGCAGCTTTTAAAATTTTAGGGATACCACCTGCAAAACCTAAAGGAGCAGTTCCTCCCATAGGAGTAACATCATCATAATCCACACCTAGCATTAAATCACCATCTTCATTTCTTACATAACCTGCAATTTCTTCTGATTTAGATTTTTGTTCATTAGTAAGTTCCATATTTGCACTAAATGCAGAAAAGTCTTCTTCATCTATCTCACCATCTGAATCTAATTCTTTACCAGTTTCAATTCCATCCTGTGCTTCTTCTAATTCTTGTTGATCCCTTGTACTATAAAATGCTTCGTCTTGTTTATCATTAACCGGGTTAGTTCTTTTTCTTTCTAGTTGATAATCTCTAGCTGCTTCTACAATTTCTATTGGATATGATTGAGGACTTGATAGCACTATCTGTAAAGCTTGTTGTACATCCATACCTTGTGATTCTGCAAACTTTTCAAATGGATGATTATCATATGCAGTGTCCATAGCACCTCCTATTTGTGCTAATGGTATTTCTATAACTATATCTCCAGGAAATTGATAATTAAGATCAGGCATCATAATCTCACTATTACCAAAATTATCTGTACCCATAACAGGAAATGGAACACCCTCCATAGTAATATTGCTTGACTCAATAATATTAAAGTCATTATTAAAATCAGGACTACCTTCTTTATATCCTTCTACAGATATAGAGCCTTTTGAAGTTACCTCATTAGGTCCTCCTGGTAAACCACGTCTGTTATTAAATTTTATATTCATTATCTAAAACTATAATTTACTTTTGTATTTGCTAATTTTAACACCATCTTTCTATCTCCTGAAACTGTTCTTCTTAATAGTATTTTATTATAATAATGTCTAAACTTCTTTCTTTGTAATTGATCTTTATTATAATTTAAGTTTGCTTCATTTAAGTCTCTTATATACCCATTTAGCTGTGTAATAAATATTGACTCTGTAGCATCACTAAATTCACCTCTATCATAAGTAATATCCCAGAACTGATTAAATCTAAATTTCTGCTCCTCTTTACTATATAATATTCTTATATCATTTGCTGTTACTATTGGATAATTTGTAATTAAAGGTACATCATTTTTAGGATTAAGATCTAATGTTAATAATCCAGATACTTGTTCTGAGTTATGAACAATTGCTTCATCAAAGTTAAAATCAAGATCATGGAATCTATCTCCACAGTTATTATCTAAATTACCTTTATATATCCAACTCTCTAACTGATACTCTATACTCTTAACAGTATTAACTTGTTGACCAATTGCTTCAACCCATTCTATTTCCCAAGGATAGTCTTCATCATAATAATTTGTATATAAATCACAACGTACATTATGCTTCCAGGTACCTCCTCTTAAATAACTTGGAGGAACTTGACAGACACCATCAAACAAACATGATTTAGGAAATGGTTCCATATCCCCGTTAAGATAATCTTGATAATATCCTGGATCTCCTAAAAGGTAAAAATCAGGACAATCTCCTTGTTCAGTTATAACAGTTTCTGGTGAAACATTAGAATCATCACAAAAACAATCTACTCTTCTACATATAAAACTACCTGGATTACATTGTCCAACAGGTGATGCAAAGTATCCTGATTCATCTTGATATACAATTTCAAAACCTGGTTCATTATCACAATCACATATATTCTCACCATCAACTCTATATGTACAATCTAAACTAGCTACAACATCAATTGCAGGTTGAGCAAAAGCACCAGGATAAACTTGATAAGCACTTCTTGGATTAGCAAGAGTTGCCCCTGCATAATCAGTTTCAAACCAACTTTGATCCCACCACCAATAATCTAAATCATAGTAAATTTTTTGAAATTTATAAATAGACCAAATATATTCATCATCTTCTTCTTGTCCTGCCTTAACAGCAATAACATCAATATTCATATGTGCTTGACCTAAAGCTGCAAAACAATCCACAAAAGGATCTTCACCTGGTGTAAGACCTTGTGTAACTGCTATATGATTAGCAAACTGTAAATTAACAGTATCTGAAGGAATACAAGCAGGAGGTGCAAAAGAACTTACCGCTTCATGTAAACCTAGCTCTCCAGTTCTCCATAGCATAGCATTTAGTGTAGGACCTGTACCAACACCATTATCAATTGCACAATCATCTTCAAATACTACATTATTTGTATAACCAAGAGCATCTGTAATTATTATTGCTACTCGTTTTAAATTTGGATTATCAAATCTACTACCTGAGTGTGATAAACCTTGTGCATTTACAACTGAAGCATCAGGATATTCAAATGGATCATCTGCATATACTCTTGCAGAATTTACAGCACCAGAATATCTTGTTCCCTGCTGATAATAATCAAATGCTTGATCTAACTCTCCTAAACCAGTAAAGCCAGGACCAATACCTATAAAATTTCTTATAGAAGAATAACTATTTGTAAAACGTAGATGTTTTCTATTAGAACTTGTAACATCTAACTCACGACCTACTTGTGGAATACCAGCCCATTGTACAATTGCTATTTGAACAGCACCACTAGTTATTTCAGCTTCTAGCTCTTCTACAAATTTATCCATAAACTGCAACTCAGCTTTCCATGCAGCATCACCATTGGTTGCTGTACTACCTGATGCATCTACAGCAAGCACAATGTCATAAGGACATGCTGCTGTTTCAGAAGATACATTGTCATCAAAGTTACCTTGTCTTTCTTCTACTTGTATTGTTGCTGGAAATTCTCCTGCAAGAAATTGTTCGCATTGACCTGTTGTAGGATTAAAATTAAAACCTGGAGGACATAATGGATCTTCTGTTATTTTAGATTTTGTAGTTAAGAAATGATTTAAACTTGGTAAAACTAATTCTGGATGCCAATCATGGAATGATATCCAAGCCTTAGCTTTTGGATCATAACTAACTGTCCATGATACATCTTCAAAATAACTTGTGTCATCTAAAGCAACTGGTATTGTTTGATCTATCAGTCCAAGTGGCGCAGTCATTTCAAGACATTCACATGTCCAATTATTATTTGCATCTTGTATAGGTTCACATTCAGGTGGGCACTCAACTATCTCTGTAGTAGTTGTAACACCTTCAAATAATTGCACTGCCATATTATTAGCAACTTCCATATTATATCCTCCAATACCCCACTGATTTGGACCAGGACCAGATCTTGCTGCTGTATAATCTATATTTCCTTGAGTAGGTTCTACAACTGTAGGATAATCTGAAAGTAGTTCTGGAAATGTTCCATCAGGATTTAACATGCTAGGATGAGCTATTTTTGCTTCAAAGTGAAAAGCCCAAACTTGCAGTTGACCATTAAAAGCAAGTGCATCTTCATTTTGATAATTTGATGTAGGATCAAATATATTATTATTTAACCAAGTTATAAAACTATCATTTTGTTCTAAATCATTATAAGAAGATGTTATTTGAGCTACTTCTGCATATGGCAAATAACTTTGTGCAGGACCTTCTGGAAGATTATCAATATCAATACCCCATTGATTTTCTTGATAAAAAGATAAATCTCCTGGTTCTCCTGGATTTATTGATAATGTATTTACCATTGGTGTAGTAGTAGGTGTTGCTGTACTTGCACCACTATCATATCCGTATCCATCCCCCAAGTGACTTGGCATTGCTGTTGTATCATACCTATCATCAATTTGTACATGAACTTTATTTACACCTGCTCTACCATTAGTATATAAATAATCTAAAGATTCCCAAAATCCTTTAGTATTATTAGAACCACCTGATATACCTACATCAACTGCTTCATAAGCAATTAGATCGTCTTCACTCAGAGGTATTAGATATTCCTCTAATCCTGTTTGAGTACTTGGAAAAACTACATTATTTGCCCACCATGTTAATTGTCCAAAATCATCTGTAAAAGGTTGTATATATTTACCTGAAGTATCAAAAGTTCTAATAGCTATTTGAACATCTCCATCAGCTAATTGTTCTCCAAAAGAATTTATAATATTTAATAAAAGAGCTTGAAGCACTGCTACATTGTCTTCTACATATGCATTACGTGTTACTTGAACACTAAGCATTATATCAAACTGTGGTTTTGTAATAGTTGTTGATTCTGTTATATCAGCATCAACATAATAAACTCTTTCACATTTACCATTTCCTACATATGTAAATCCTTCTGGACAACATTCAATTTGAGGTAGTCCATCACATTTTGTTTGGTTATAAACAAAACCATCACAAGCATTAAACTCAATACAATCAGAAGTACAAGAAAAATCTTTTTTCATAAAATATACTAGATCATAATTAGGATCATATACTGATTGACAGCCTACGCCTGCAACTGGATTATCAGACCATTTAGGACAAGTTTCTAATTCTGGAAATTGTTTAATTAACTGTGATGGTAAGTATTGATTAAACCATTGTTTCATACCTAGATTAGATATGTTGTTTAATCCTTTACCTGCCATATGAAATATCTTACCCTGTGCTTGTGATATATAAAACATACCAGCTGGTGTATTAATAACACTTCTAGCACTTTCACAAGATCCATATTCATGTGGTAAGTCTGCATTTACAAGATTTTGCATAGGTTGACTAAATAGTCCTCCATCACCAATAGTAAGCTTAGTACCAAGATCTGTTCTTAGTGTATCTACACCTTGAAATAAAGCTGGTGCTAAATGTGGGAATAAAATTACTGCACCACTTTTAGATATAGGTTTAATGACATTTACTTGATTTTTAAAGTCTTTATAATTGTTTGGCAGGAATACTCTCCAAAAATCTTTTTTAGCTTCATTCTGAGCTTGTAATGAATATGCTAATCTTTTAGGATAGTGTGTATTACATGTTTCTGCAACAAATGGATCATAGTCTCTTGGTTGTAATAAACCTGAATTAATTCTAGTAGTTGGAAAATTAGCATATGTAAGAGAATTATCATACTTATAGAAATTTCCTATTGAAATAATCTCTGCATGAAACAAATCATTTATATCAGCATACTCTAACCAATCATAATGTCTTTTACCTTTTTGATCTTCATAATCTCTTTGAGCTACATTAATTTCTGACTCAACCCAAAAATCTTGAATTCCATTTACATGTGTATAAAAATATCTATCTTTTATATGGAAAAAACTTTTACCTCTTTTATCATGTGTTTCATCATTTACATCATATGGCCCTGAATCTATAGGTTGAACTGAACCATATGGATTAGTTTCTTCCAATCCACCAAGTGTAATAATACCCCCGTCAGCACCATCTCCACCTCCTTCGTATCCTATTACATTACCGTCATCATCAAGTATTTCTTCCATATCTCCTCCACTAGCAGTGCTTCCATCAAAAGCCCAATTGGCAGTAAGTAAACCAGGATCACCGTCTGGATATATAATACCTGTCATATTTTCTGTTTTATCAACACCACCAATAGTAAAAGCTTCACACTGTACACTACCATCATCTAAATGAAAAAAACCATTAGGCATAGCACCGTATAGCTCAGATGGAGTATCTAACCATGCAAAGTTAGTTATATATCTAGCAAGATTAGAAAGATCATATCTAATAAAATTAGCCCAATACATAGGAAACATTACGTTTGCTCTAAGTCTATAATCATAAGGAAAACCATCTGGTTGACCCAATAAAAAGTCCCAGTAAAAAGGCATTATATTTTTTTCTGTATATCTATTTATATAACAATCACCTCCATATAGAGTGTCAGATTTTAATCTTGTATCAATATTAGCTATTAAAGTAATATCATCACCAGCATAACCTCCTTCAATTGATGGTAACTGATTCTTAACATATTGTATACCAGTTCCAAACTCTCCATTAGTTATAGGCACTTGTTTAACTTGATCAAGTTGACCATATTGATTTTCAAATTGCACTTTTAAACCAACATATTGTGCAGCAATGTTTCTTGTAAAAGGTCTAGTAGGGTAAGTTGTATTACCTTCTTGACCTATAGTCTTTCTTGAATCGTCAAAACCATCAGCTCCTGGAGCTATATAACCTAACATCTTTGCATTAGGTCCTTCTATTGGATCACCATCCGGTTCACCAAGACCTTCATATCCTTCTCCCACTAATGCTACTGTATTTGGTCTAAACAAATTATTTATTTTAATAGTAGACGTCAAGTTTTGCATTGTATTTTTTACATATCTTGCTTTTCTACATCTTGTTCTCATAGGAGTATTTACACCTCCCTTATCTCCATCACCATCTAAATATTGCAACTCAGTTCTCCAATAAAGACCATGGCCATTATATTTCATAGCATAGTCTTGAAAACTACATAACTCATATATTAAGTTAATAATATGATTACCACCCTCTGCAGTCATATTTATAAACGCAAACACACCATACAAAGGTTGTAATACAGCAGGAAGATCACCAAACCATGCTTCACCTCTATCATAATTAACTTGAACACCTCCATCTTGATAACCACCTACCATACCTTGAGTAGTTAATGCAAAACCAGCAGTATTACCAGCCTGTGCTAGTTGTTGACCTATACCAGGAGCACCAAAAACAGTGGATGCAGTTGCAACAGTTTCTGTTCCAGCTGTTACACCTTGCTGTCCATATAAAGCTAATAAGTTACCACCAGAAATACCTGTACCAAGAAGTGGTGGATTTGCTGTTACCATAGGTTGTGGATAATCAACAGTTATTTGCCTCTTACCTCTTGTTCTTCCTATAGCATATCCTACACCTATAATAATTGCTATAAATGCAGAAATATTTGTTAGTAGTTTTTGTTGTGGATGTTTCTCAGACACTTTAAATCTTCCTATACTTTGTCCAGTAGTAATACCATAACTTTTAATTTCATAAGGACTTAAAAAAGGTTGATTAATAGATGTATCTGGAGAATGAAAAGTAAACATGTTTTTATATACAAATTTCCACTGTCTATCCCCAATATTTACAGGGTCAACACCCAAACCTTGATATGGATTTGCATTATTTCTACTAGGGTATGCAAATGAAGGTATATCATCATCTGGTACATCACCTGGATCATGTAAGAATGCATCACAACCTAAATCATTAAAAGGATAGTTTGCCATAACACCTATAGTGTCATTTGCTATACTTTCAGTAGAATCATTACCAACAGCATCTGGTGGTAATCTATATCCTTTCATATTTCTAGCTAATCCTTTTGCTATAATAGACTTATTACCTTTTCTTGATCCAACTAATATTTCATAACCAACTATACCTGGTACTAACGCACCTTCTCCTTGAGGATCTTCACATACACCTACTGTTTCAGGATTTAATCTAGGTAATGCTATATTTTTAAATTTAACACCAAGAACTTGTATAGTTTGATTATTATTAGTAGCTCTATGTAATGAACCATTTAATGTAGATTGTTCATCTGGCATTTTATGATGTCTAATATATTTACCACATAAATCACCCCACCTCACTGGATCCATTGGATATCTTTCTGTTGATTGCCAGTATGCCATATATCCCTCTTCAAAAATAATACCACCATCATTAGTTCTATAATTTGGCAAACTAAAAGGACCATCTACAGCATAACGTGCTGTATTATAAGATTGGAAAACCATCTCTTCTCCAACATCTAAATTATTATTATCTCCGGCTGGAGTTAAATCTGTTACGGCTCCCATTGGTGGAGCATAAAATTCAGGGCCTCTACCAGGTATATGATATGAACTAGATTTTTCACCGGTATTATATATCCATCTAATAAAAAATGCATACACTTCATCTCTCATAAATGTAGGCTTATTCCCTCCTTTTTTATAATAGTCAGCAGGAAATTTAGTTGACATCCATGTTGTTTCTATTTGATTTGCTAAAGGTTGATAATTAAAATCAAATCTTTCATATGGTCCTGATCTAATAAGATAGTCATTAACAACATACATCTTATCAGACCTTTCATAAACAGGATTTCTTAAAGGTAAAAGTTCTATTGGAACTGATTTTAATGATCTATCAATATAATCTATTCCTATATGAGTTGTCTCTACACTATAAAAACCCATGTGTTTAGCAACAACCTCATTTTGATTATTACTTAATATAACAAGTTTAAACTCTTCAAATAAACCACCTCTATCTAAATTTCCTAGTTTAATATCTAATGAACCAGAAACATCTTCATGATCCCACAATGATTGTACATTAGAGACGCCTATATAATCACCTATTTGTTGTTGATTGATTGTATATGCTATAAATGCCTGATATGATCCATTTCTTAACTGACCACCATTATCTGAACTAGATAAAATAACTTCAGGTGTATCCATTAAGGGAGCTAATCTTAGTAAATCACAATCTATTTGTAAAGGTTCTATTGGAACATATTGTATACAATCAGTATTTTCTATATCAACTACTTTCTCTGTCTTCCAAGGTATATTAGTAATGTTCATTGTTCTAGATGGATTTCTTCCATCATCCCAATATACTTGCCAAGTACAATCAAAATTTTCTTTTGATGCACCAGTAATTAAACAAAGTCTATTAAAATTTAAACAATTTCCAGGAGGACATTCTGTACTTGCACCATCATTAACTAAAGTTTCATAGGTACATTGACTATCATCAAAAATTCCTATTTCACTATTTATATCATCTGTTGAATAAATAACCCACTTATCTCCATATAAATGTATTGTACCTATTACTGTATAAGTAATCTCTACACAGAATAAATTAGCTGGCTCATTACCTATTGCACCTACATCACCTTTGCTAGAATTATTTATAGCATTACGGGCATGTGTCCAATTATTTTTATCAGTTAAAGCAGCATTAGGATCTTTACTCATACCCTTCAGAAACACATCTGTGTCTGTCTGCATAGTATTTTGCATTCTAGCTTTACGCTGCCTTCTACTTTGATTTCTTCTTCTTTTAGCCATTGTTTAAACTTTAATAACTTTTAAACATGTCATAATAGTTACAATACTGAGCCTTTCTATTAACTTCCCATATTTTTCTCATCTCTTCAAATCCCGGTGTATTAATAAAACCTAAAGCATTATTTCTAGCAGCTCTTAATCTTTGTTCTACAAACTTAACTTGGTTACCAACATTCTCACCGTCAAATAACATATTTTCTAATATCCTTTGTTTTAATGCATATTCATAGTATTCATTACAATAAGGGTGATCTAACACTAAAAGATTACCTTCATCATCTTCCATATCTGCTTGATAATTTAAATAAACTTTACCCGTCTTAAAATTAGTCATTAAAAAGTTATCTCTTATTTCTGCTATATTAACTGCTTGAACATTTATATTTGGACAATCATCATCACAGAATACAGTATTTACATCTCTAAATCTTAGTTGAAAAAAATCAGAGTATACTCTATACTGACTAGCTCCAATATATTGAATAACCATATATTCACTTTCTTGACTTGTATCATTGCAAGTTTTAACAACACATACATCATTACACTCAGGGTCATCACAAGGTCCTGTATCATCAGGAGATGGTACATATTTAGTTTGTGTAGTATCTACAACTGTACCAGCTGGCATTGTATTATGTATTTTAAAACTATTGCACACAAATGCATAATTTAAATATTTAAAGTCTGTGGGTAACTTTGCTTTAGAGTGTTCTACATCTAAAACTTTTTCTCTTGTTCTATGTATTCTTAATCCAAGATCATAATTTACTCTTTGAGCAACTTTAATTAATTGCTGAGGTTCAACATGACCTGCAAGACTATATGCAGCAAAATCTATTGTTACATCTTCTAGCAATTGGTTAAAAGTTCTATATTTATTTGATACTGCCATTATCTAAGAATATTTAATTTATTATCTGCATCTTCTGCAGGAATTTTCATAGTATTCATTAGTTGGTTTACAACTTGTTGTTCTATTTCTGCAAACAAAAATTCAGGAACATATAAGTTTTGTAAATATCTTGGTGTGCAATTATATTGCGTTTCACATTTATAATTCTCAATATCTCCTTCAAACACACCTTCTAATTTTATAGCGTGCCAATCTATATTAGGAAAATACATATAATTATTTAACCACCAAAAGTATCTAGTTTTATTATATTTAAATGATGTTGACTTTGTCATAGAAGTATATGTACCAGGATGTGTAGCTTGCAGCTCAGTTGATCCATCTATGCTAGTTACACTTCTAATTAATGGGCCCCAGTAACCTTCCATAAATATAGGAAGTTTATCTTTTGTTCTCATAATAGTACAACCACTCTGTATTCCACTACATTTTGCTTCTACTTTATCTACTTCAATCAGTTCAACAAAAGGTAAGCTTTGCCATACACTATTGAATTTTTTAAGTTTATTAGTGCTATCTTGCCTTCTCATTAATAATTGAGCAAACTTAAGAACTAAGCTATAAATCATTCTATCAGTGACAAAAGCATCTTGAACTTCAGCTTTAGTTATTTGTCTAATCCTTGAGATTACATCTCCTATTTTTGTCATAGTATTACTTTTTTTTGTACATATGAGCAACTTTTCTATTGTTGCCCATTATAATGTATCTTGTCCAATTCTTTGGATAAGTCTTTGCTACTGCTCTTTTAAACTGTCTTACAGCTGTAAATTGCCAAAGTTCTCTATTCCTAAATCTATACTTAGTTGTATAGTTAGTATAGAAAATTTTTGCAACTTTACCATCAGTATCCCAGTTTTTGTTTTGCAAAACCTTTCCATATTTTTTGGATAGTGCGTAATCAGTATTTACACTCTTAGCTGCAGGACAAGTACCTATAAATAAATAACCTAAAGAATAAGGAAGTTCAACGCCATCTCTATTTTGTATGACTTCCTGCCAAATCTTCTCATTAAAAAATTTAATTATATTTTTTAATTTATCATTATCTATGTTTTTATAAGCAGGATATTTCTCCTTAAATTCTTTTAATGTTTCTATATTTAAAATACTAAATACCTTTTCACGGTATCTAGGAGCATTTAAATTAGGTTTTTTAAAGTTACTTATCATCTTGCACTATACATTATAATTTACAAAAAAAAGGGGATTAATAAAAGTTTAGACACTATAGATTAATCTGGAGAATATGTAAGCTCACATATATTACCTTTTACATAATCATGAAGTTCTATTACACCGGAACGTTTTGATCCTATAAATTTATTATGATAGTGCCAATAATCTGTTCTAGAAAGACTTGGTAATATCTTAAGCATAAACCCTGTACGTTCATTTGTAGTAATATATTCTATTTTCTTTTTATGATGTAAATGACCAGTAAATAAAGTTCTATTTTTTGTTATACCCCATTGTTGTGGAAACTCTGTAGCATAAAGTAAAAGTGAATTTTTAGTATTTACATCACCATGTTCAAAAGCAAAAAAGTTATCACCCCAAACATGAACTTTTCTTTCTAAATAATTTACATCCCATAGTATATTAGGATCATCTATAGATCTAGATAATGCATGAGATAAATGAAATGAAGATAATCTATCATGGTTACCTGGTATATATACAACTTGAAGATCATCACAATATTGTTTTATATAATTTATACTCCAATATAATGCATCAAAAGCTTGCATATATGCATCAGTTGCTGTAGCACAATTTTCTAGTGGAGTACCACTAGTAGTTGTTCCAGCCCAAGTATCCATATTTATTAAATCTCCTCCTACTACATAAAATATTTTTTTAAGATTATGTCCTCCATGTGCTCTTTCTACAAGATCAACTATTGTTTCTTCAAAATCTTTATCTATTGTTTGATTACCTTCTTTTCCAAAATGAATATCTTGTAATGATAAGATAGCACAAACATCTTTTTTACTTTTACTATTTATTCTTTTTACAGGTTTAAATTTTTTAGGCTTCCAAACCTTAAGTAATTGTTCTATATGTTCTGTATCACTATTCTTAAGCTTAGTTATTAAAGCTGATATGCGCCAGTGATCTGACATTTGTTTATTCCAATATTGTGACAACTTCCATTTTGTTGTATCAATATTTAATAATTGTATAATTTCTTCAGCAGACTTAGGTTCTGTATGTGAGACTCCAGTAATTTTTCCTTGACCTTTTTCAACATCAAATGATGATGTACAATCATCTGTGACATATCCCATATCTCTTTCTTCTTTTCTTTTTTCTCTCCCTTCTGCATATATTTCTTTTTTAATTTTATTAAATTCATCTTCTGATATACCTAATTTTTCTGCACAATATTCTGAAGTTTTTTTCCATTTAAGTGCATTTTTTATCTTATTTTTAAGTGACATTTAATTTATGTATTGGTTATAACGTTGGCAATATACAAAATAATTATAAAAAAAGAAAGCCCTGAAAAACAGGGCTCTCCACGATGGTAGAGTTAAAACCAACAAAAAAATCTCTACTTCTCGTTATTCATTTAATGTTCTTACAAGTAACTCTACTGAATAACATGTTTCTGTTTTTAATCTAAACCTATATACAGTATTTGGTAATAATGGAGTTACATTACCAACTGTATATGTAATATTTCCTGGATATGGTAAAGCAACTGCATTATCTTGTACAAATGCTCCATTTTCAGTTGCATATTCTACATTTATTGCAGTTTGCCCTGCTGGAACACTATCCCAATTTATTGTAACAGTAGTTGATGTTGTTGCAGAATCATCATGCCATATATGTGCTATAGATGTATTAAAACAAGATGGTGTTGTAGCAAAAATAAACATTCTTTGTAATATTGTATCTAACTTATCTCCAGCATATGCATATAATGTTTGATTAGCATCATTACTTATTTGAAAAGTATTTCTACATCTAGCTATACAATCTGTACAAATTATTTCATCACAGTGTTCAGGATGTGACCTTTTACCATCAGATATAGGACTACAATCTGTATAAGAACAAGGTGTTGTTAATCCGTGATCTTTACAAGCACATGGTGATGATTTAGTATGTCCGCATTTATTACAAGCCATTTTTTTATTTTTTAATTATTAACATGTTGATGAATTTATCCAGTAATTAGGTCCTGCTGGTACATATTGTGCCCTTTTATTAGTACCACCATCATTGTAAGCATACCATCCTGCTGCTAATTCATAAGCTGATTGTGCATTTGTACAACCTGATTGAGAACTATAAGCTTTTACTGTAGGATCAAATACAGTTCCTGTTGTATTCCATATTTTTGTTGCAGCTGATCCAACTCCACTACACGCTGTAGAAGATGAAGAAGCATCAAATGCAAATAATGTACTATTACTGTGCATTCTTGGACAATTTGATGTACTCGGAGCATTTAATAAAGATCCTTCAGTCAATCCCATCATTGCTAAGAATGTATCTTTTACTGTAGTATTATCAGTACCCCAATCTATTCCATTTTCAAAATACATATGTGGCACTACTTTATGATTCTCTAAACCTACTATTGTGTTAGATCCTGTACCTGTACCTCCAGTATATGGATTTGTTCCTGCAGCAACACCATCTAATAAGTAAGCTTGAAGATCTACTGGGAACTGAATACTACCTATCTGAGATCCGTAGAAGTTTCTACCTGCCATTTTAGCTCCTGTTGTTGCAGCTAATATTTGTAATGCTGCAGCCGCAGACTCATTAATAGAACCAGTTAGCATATTTATAATAAAATGGTTATATACAAATGGAATAGATCCATTTTTCCAATCTCCTGATGCTGGATACTTAGCTTGAATAGCTGTTGCCCAAGCTTGCATAGTTGATGTTGTATCATTTATATTTAACACAGCATCAAAATCTTGTTTATACTGAGTATCATTTGTTGTACCACCAGATGTAGGTTGTGTAGGTGTAGTAAATCCATTAGCTAGTAATGCACTACCATAATTACCATTAGTATTTGTTTGATTTACAAATGAAAATACTGTAACTGATGCTTTCCATGATCCACTAGATGCAGAAAAATATCCTGGTAATGATTTCCATGTATCCCAAGTTCCTGACCCAGCAGCAATATCTATACTAGTACTAGTTTGTCCATTTTGTGAATCAATAAGACCTCTAATATGTTTTATATAATCACCTGGCTCTAATGTACCTGAACCACCACTTCCAAGTGGAATATAATGTACGTCCCCTGTCCAATTAAATGTATTTACTAATGATGTTTTTAATGCATTAAATGTAGCTTTTATCTTAACAGCATCTGAATAACTAAAAGTTGTTGTATCTAAAAATACTACAATATCCTCATCATTATGAGTTAAAGGTTGTGCTTTTACTATAGGTACATTACATATATGTGTTGTATTACATGCATTTGTAAATTTAACAGTAAATGAATCAGATGTCCATACTCCACCATTATGTTGATAAGAAAAACATCCTTGTGAACTGGTAGATCTTGCTGCATCATATGAAACAGTACCACTTGCAGGTTGATTAACAATTGTCCATTTAGGTGTAATTGTAGCACTACTTACGTCACCTACTATATCAATTTTACATTCAGTAGATCCTCCTGTAGTACAATAAAATACACCACCAGTTAAAGGAGTAGCTGGTTTTAATGTAATTTGTTTACAGTCACAGCAAAACACTACCTCTGTAATTGTTTTTGTTACTGAATTAATTAAAGCATATGCATAAAATATAGTTCCAGCAGGAGAAGTTAACGCACCTGCGTATTTCCAACCACTATCTTCCATAGCAGTTGTCATACCTGTTGCTGTATAAGTTACGCCTCCACATGATATAGCAGTTACTGGATTTTCAGCAACAAAACTTCCTTCATGACTCCATGCCACTGCAGGAGTTGTAGTTATAGTTGAGTATATAACAATTGGTGTATTTGAGCTATCAAATGTTGCTAACCATTGATACACATTTAATGTATCATTATAAACAGCAAGTTCTAATGAATTAGATCCTGCTACTTGATCAGTGGTGGAGCTGGAATATGCAGAAGAAGTTACTCTAACTGATGTACAGCTTGGTGCTGAAGTAACTAATGTATCTGAAGGACAAGTTGTAGATATTCCTGCAGAGGTTGTCATTTGAAACTGCAATTGATATGTCGTTCCAGCAGTTAAACCTGAAAATGAACCACTCACACCACTACCCCATGATGAGTATGTTTTTGTTTGTATAACAGAACCTAGAGAGTTTAAAAGATTTACATAAACCTTTGCACTTCCTCCAGATGCTAATCCTACATTGCTATATGTATAACTAATTGAATTTTCTGTAGAACCTGAACTTGTTAATGTAGGACAAGGAGATGCATTTGTTACATTTAAAGTAACTGTTTCTCCACAGTCATTTGTTTCATTAGTAACGGCAAACTCTACCTTTACAACAAGATTACTAGTTTTATCTACAGTACCTAAATCAGAAAGTTGTAATGGTTGATTACTTTGATAGTTACCTGAAACATCAACAAATGTTGTAAATACATTTAATGATGCATCTGTTATAGTAATTTTAGTTTGTCTTCCTGTTCCAGAATCTCTATATCCTGTAGGTATACTTGAGCCTCTAAAATCTAAACCTAAATAACGCCATGCTCCGGCTGATGATCTCTTAATAGTAGCTATACAATCAAAAACTATATCTTTACAACCTGATGGAGTTGTAGTAGCTTTTAGGTCTGCTACTGCTGCTCTCATGTCATTTGTTGTAATCCAAAGATTTTTTATAGCATCAGCTACAGTACGTGGTGAACCATTAAAACCATTAATAAGACCCATATTACCAGTACCATTTAATCTATCCTCTAAAGCTAAATTTTGTTGCTGATAAGCAATTGCTTTTAAAAGTTCAGATGGTCTACCTGTTGCTCTTCTAAGTTCAAAAAGTTGTTTTTCTACTTCTGATACTAATTTTCCAGCTGTAACTGTTCCTGATAGTAAATATCTAGAAACTACTTGTTCAGCACCAGCTGACATAATTCCTCCACCTCTTGCACCTCCTGTTGCAACTGAACCTGTTGGTGTAATAGGATTACCATTAGCATCTACACTAGTAGGTCTAACTGTATTAGATCCGTATGCTGTAGTTCTTGCACCACCTATTGTTGTACCACCCGCACTTCTTTCAAGGTTAGCAATTCTTTCTTCATGGTTTTCTAAAGTTCTTTGTATAGATGTTACAGAGTCTTGTAAACCCGCCATATAGTTTCCTATAGTAATAACCCAACCTGTATCAGTTACTTCATCATACAATACTTGTTTTTTAATTCTTGTAGATCCTTGATCAAATTGAGCAGCTTCAGGTAATGGCATAGAATATGCTGTAGCAAATCCTTTTGGATCAGCAGCAGCAGTTCTACTTAGTGCATCATCAGTTTCGCATATTTTATCAATAATAAACTGTAATAGTTCTTGTAAATTTTCAGCAGAACGCCCTTGACTTACAGTAATACACTTTTGTACAATACCATTTATTTCTGAATCAGCTATTCTACCTCTTGCGGCAGTATTTGCAGTATCACATATTTCTTCAGCTATCTTTGCAACAATATCACTTATTGTATCACCCTGACATACATTAATACAATCTAGATCTGGACCCTGCCATACTACACAGTTAGAAGATAATGGATTACACCCATTAGTATTTTTCTTATTAGGTATCATAAATATATTTATTACAGGTGTCAGTTAATACACGTA
>TARA_R100000773_G_scaffold15981_1_pt1 | contig 23355 bp, 20 predicted proteins | sample TARA_R100000773 | Tara Oceans TARA_R100000773 (sample SAMEA2623365) | marine metagenome | biome: marine biome (ENVO:00000447); feature: surface water layer (ENVO:00002042); material: "saline water (ENVO:00002010), including plankton (ENVO:xxxxxxxx)" | depth 5 m | reverse complement strand
TAAACAGTAGGAGGGGGTAGTTTTAGCTAGGACATTATTATAGAAAGGGAGGGTTTGAGAAAGTCCTAACTTAACTGGAAATGAGGTCCATCAATAAAAGGTCTGCGAGGTGGATTACCTCTACGTCTGGAATCTATATATTCATTCATAGCTTCTTCCATAGTGCCTTCCCAATTTGAAATATTTATAGTCCAAGCAGCACCCCAAATAATATTTACCTTTTGATTTCTTGAAGCTTCAGCCATTGCATCTGCAATATCATCATAAAGATTTAACTCCCATGATGCTCTCGAACCAACATAAGCCATGAGGTCAACAGCATGAGATTTACCTGTTGCTTCTTGTGGTAAATGTAAACTATTCATAGTTTGTGAAGCACCTTTCTTAACTAATTCTGCTTGCTCTGATTTAGTTCTAACACCACAGATAACACCAAAGTCTACTTTAGTAAGTGTGATTGCTTCTTTAACTACAGAGATTAGATTTTCATGTACGCCTTCTAACTTTCCTAAACTTCTATCAGATAATTTAAATGCCATAATTACTCCTTTAATTTATTTCTTGCAACACCTTTTGATTTCTCAAAACTTCTCATGCCACCCAATCCTAAAAGCGAAAGTGTTAAAGTCATAAGTTCACTACTATCAAGGGTAGGTAACTTAAGCCATGGATACCACATCATAGCAATCCATTCACCAATAGGTAGTATAAAAAAATTACAAAGCAAACCTAAACAACACACCCACATAATAGCTGGTCTGGCACCAGCAACAAAAATGCTAGAATGTTTAGCTTGCTCTATATTAGCTTGGCTTTGTGCTAAATCTAAATCAATAAGTTTCTTTTTTAACTCTGCTCGCAGTTGGTTCTTCTTATCTTTATCTTCAACAAACTCACCAACAACACCAGATACAACACCTAATACATCTTTAATCATTCTTTCTTTCCACTTCCTAAAAACACAGCAAACGCACCAGTTAATGCGCCTGTCATTACAGATGGTAAAGCTGCTTGTTCTAATGATGGGTCTGGCAATGATATAAACCATTCGATAACACGAAATGTCATTACTATTAATGATAACATTATAAGTCTAGGAATGATTCTCCATTTATCTAATCGTTCTGGATTCATTTAATAAACAACCACCATGGTTCAAACGTCATTGCTTCCCAATAAGCCAATAGTAAAGCAATTAAAACTAAAAGCATAATAAAATTTTGCGACATTCATCATTATAGTTTTCTTAAATAATAAGCAAAATAAAATAAACCAATAGCACCTGCAATAACAATACAAGCTGCAAAGATAATACTAAGTATATTTAAAATTTCATTTCTTCTTCTTATTGCAGCATATCTTGTTTCACGTTCATTCTTCTTAGCTTCTCTTCTAAACTGCTCAAACTTATTCCAACCTTTTATACCACGTGTAGATATAATAATATCTTTAAGTTGTTTTTCATAGTCCATTGCTTTTTCATAAGCAATGTAAGAGCTAAGAGGGTCAGACTTATCGTTTTTTTGTTTAGCTTCTTTTGCTCCATCAATAAAAGAAAAAAGATTATTTAAATCTTTAGACATAGAATGGAGTTCTTTCCCCATACTAATACCTTTTTTAACTGCTGTAAAAGCAATTAACATTCCTGATACTGGGTCCACCATTTTATTTACTCACTTATAGGAACTATTGTACTTACCCATAGTCTATCAGCTTCATTAGAAGCTGTAACTGTATTACCATCACAATCAACCAAACTATCACATGAATTTAAATAAGTAAGTAAATCATTTTTAGATGCTATTACTGATGTGCCTGTTGATAATGAAGCACCATCATTAACAAAACCTAAATGATATTCAACTCCATCAATAGTGTTAGGATGAATGCCAACATAATTACAATCTAAATAAAAATTAATTTCTGATGGCATAATGCCATCTTTTTTTCTTGTGTAAATAAATTTAACTAACTGTACTTGTGCCATGATTTAAACTTTCATAATCTAATTTTTCAAATCCTCTACTTTTTAAATAATCTATTGGCATATTTTCATATTTATCTGCACAACTTTCCAACCATTTAATCTGCATTTCATGTGTAGGAATACCACCATTTTTAACAACTTCTTGTTCATATTTTAAATACATATTAATTTCTGCTTGTGCTACAAAACCATTAATACCTAAATCAAAAAAATAAATTTGATTTCCTTCATCAATAACACCACCTTTAGAACGACAAACAAGTAATGCTTGTTTAAATACTTTCATAATATGGTGTCTTACTTCAGCTTTCTCAAACATTTCTTCTGTAATATTTTTTAAATTATTTTTTTCTAAAACTTTATTATACTGATTAATAAAAAAATTAATTTTTCTTACAGCACCATTCATATAGTTTTTTTGATTATCTATTTTTGTTTCTAAACTTCTTATTTTAACAACAAGTAAATCTTTTTTATAATTACATTTTTCTTTTTCTAATTTTTCTATACAATGATTTAGTTTAATTTTTCTTTTTTGTATATTAATAGTTCCTTCTTGTAGTGCTAATTTAGTTTTTTCAATAACAGCAAGTATATGAGATAAACTTCTTATAGGTGAAATATCATTTACATCAACAGTAACATTCATAAATTGTGAATGTGATTTGTGAAAGTTTTTTCCATCTCTATTAATTGCTGGTAATTTATTATTAATGTTATCTAACATATTTAAATAACATTTATCTAAGTCAGTATTTTTTTTATACTCTTGAATATCAAACATATTAATTCCTAATTATGAGCTTGCCCACCACCACCATCATGTCCTGATGTTAAATCTCCGTAGTCTGATGCGTTCCCACCACTTGCGTAAGTCATTGTTTCGATTCGGTCTTGCCAACCACCAGTTCCACCACCATAAATCATTACACGTACATCATCACCAACTACACCACATTCATCATCACCTGTTGCATCACCATGGTCAACAGCATCTGAATTTGTAGCAAATACAATTTTATCAGCTGCTGTTCTAGTATCACCGTTATGGTGGTCACGAACAATTCCTTCTGTATCATTACCTGCACAATATGCTTGATTTGTTTGCGCTAATAAATCACCAAAATCAACACTATTTGAAGCAGATGTTAAATCTACAGAGTGTATAGTATCTGTATCAGAAGTTTGACTTATTTTGCATACAATCATTTTAGTTGGTGTACCCATTGCACCACTATCATAAACTGTTGTACCAAGAGTTCCCCAGTCACTTGTGTTACCACTACTTGTTATATCTTTTTCTTCTATATCATCATAATAACTACCTCTTCTACCACCATTCCAAAAACCTTTTGTTTCACTCATATGACAAGATACTGAAACTGCTCCACCATTTAAATCTCCATAATCTTCTGCATTTGCTTGAGTAGAAAAAGTTATTTTATTTATAGTTGATATGTCACTTGCACCACAACAATAAAATCCACCTCCAATTACTCCAATCGTATAGTTTGTAACCACACCTCTTGCCCTAGCATTTCCACTGTAAGTAAAATAAGCCCAATGCGTAGCATCTCCATTACTATCAAAACTTTTTTGATCAATATGATTATTTCTATTATTGTCAAAACCACGACCAATCCATGCTGTTGTTGTATTTATTCTACCATCAGTAACATCACCACGTGGAAACTTACTACTTCCATGTAATTGAGCTGCTTCTGCTATTGTCCAAACACCACTTGCAGCACCTGTTTTAGAATTTGTATTTGGTAAAGAATCGGTACTATTTTTTATAATTCCGCCAAAATATCTTCCCATGTTACACCTTACGCATCATCAATAATGTCCATTGAAATAAATAAATCTAAGTCACTTGCAGCATTAGCACCACCTTTAAGAATATCACCCTCCATTAAATAAATAGGTGAACTTAATACAACCAAAGTTGCATCTGCTGGTACTGAAACTGTTTTTGCTAAGTAAATATCTGAGCCAGCTGGCGCACCAGAAGAACCATCTGTTATAGTAATACCATCATCATTTGTAGTTCCAACACCACTTACAAATAAATCTAATGTTGCTGCATTTGTACCATCTACGTTTGCACAAATAATACTATTTATTTTTACTAACTTATTTGAATTAACAGTAAAAAGTGTTGCTGTAGCTGTAGCTGATAAATTAAAACCACAGTTAACACCTTTAATTGTTGCTACACTTACTATATCTGGATTACTTGCACCCATGAGTTACCTCCTTTGTTATCCAAAAATCATTGCCATTGCGATTGCTTTACCAGTTGTTATACCACCACTTGATTGTGCAACCCAATCTAAATTACCAGAACCATCTGTTTTTAAAACTTCATTTGCATTACCATCTGTGTTAGGTAAAGTTAATGTATAGCTAGCACCTGCTGAATGTGGTGGTCCTTTAATAGTAATTCCATGTGAATTATCTTCGCAATTTAATACAAACTGACCAGAGCCTTTTGTTGCATTACCTTTAAAAGTAACTTGACCATTACCATGAGGGTCTAAATTAATATCTCTATTACTTGCACTTGTTACAATACTATGAGTAAGAACATCTAAGTTACCACCTAATTCTGGAGTTGTGTCTGCTGCAAGACTAGCTATACCACCTGCTGGTATGTCACTTGTAAATGCTACAGTACCACTTTCATTTTTAAATGTAATTGTTCTATCAGCAGTAGGTTCAGTTACAACAAAAGAAGTTTCGTGAGCATCAGCTGTTTCCCCCTCAAAAATAATTGTTTTATGAGGAATACCTAAAGATGCAGATTTAAAAACATAATCATGTGAAGTGTTTGTTCCAGCTGCATTACCATTAGTTCTTAAAGTTAAAGAACCTTCACAAAAAGATGATGAACCATTACCCTCATGGTCAACTATGCTTGCAAAAATTTGTGCATAAGTAGCATTAAAATTACTACTACCTATTTCTTGCTTTCCTTTAAATAATATAATTCCTAATGTATCATCATCAGCAGGTGATGAAGATTGTCTATCTAATTCTAATCTTGGACCAGAATCTGCACTTGAATCTGTACTAATAATTTTAAAATTGTTATCTCTTGTTGAAGAAGAAAATTCACCAACTGTTGCAGAAATTGAACCTGTTGTAGTTAATGCACCACCTGTTGTTAATGTTAATTTAGTTACTTGTGAACCAGAAGTATTATTAGCAAGAGTAAATGTTCCACCATCAGCTACATTTAGTTTCCAACTATCACCATTATCATCAGCATTATCTGCTGATAATGTAATACCTAATCCATCACCATCATCTGCTACTATGTGTAAAGTATCTGTACCTGCTTCATCCCATGTAACTGTTACTTTAGGGTCAGTTTCATTGTTGCCAAATTTTAAAGTTTTATCATCTGGAAAGAAAATACCATTATGTGCATATACTGTTCTACTTGCAGAAAAACCTACATTTTCACTAAAATTAGTAATTGAAGTATTACTTCCTCCACCAGTATGTGTAAGCCAAGCACTTAAAGAACCAGCTTTCAAACTATAAAATTGCATTGCTCCATCTTCATTACCATCAGCAGGGTCACTAATTAAAACAGCAATTCTTCCATACTCAGTATTATTGCCACCAGAATCTTTACTTGTAGCTCTAATATTCATTATGTAATCATTATTAGCTGGGGAAGCTGTATTTCGTGTAAAATCTAAAATTGGTCCAACAGCATTTGAATCATCATTTAAAGTAAGATTTAAAGTTTCAGCAGATAAAGTTGTTGAAGTTGAAACCCAAGCAGGTATTCCACTAGAAAGAACAAGTGATTGTCCATCATTTCCTTTAGGTAATCTGACATATTTAGTTCCATTATGATATAATATATCACCAGAAGCATCTGAACCTACATTAAAACCAGTATTAAATTCGACTAAACCAGTATCAGTTATAGTCATTGCATCATCACCATCAGTAAAAGCAATCTTAGTTGTTTGCACTTCACCAGCAATATTTGCATCACCAGATATATCTAAAGAAACAGCATCTAATTCACCAGTTGCAGTAATATTCCTAAAGCCTGTAATATCTTTATTTGTATCAACAATAACTGCCTTACTTGCAGAAACTATTCCAGCTGTTACATCATCTAAAGCTTCTAAATCATTTTCGTTAATGGCTGCTGAACCAATAACAAATGAAGATGCTGTAATTGTACCATCAGATGTAAGATTACGTATGGTTGTTAAATCACGATTTGAATCTACTTGTAAAAACTTACTTGCTGTAACAGTACCTGCTGTAACTCCATCAATACCTGCTGTTGCTGCTGGACTAGCATATGTTTGTACTTGAGCTGCACCTGTAGTTTCATGGAAAGTAAGAACCTTACCAAGTCTATCTGCTTTTAATGGAAGTTCCATTGATGCAGCAGCATCTTTATCAGCTAATTTTATTGAACGTGATACATCATCTTCAATATCTGCTTGTATAGCAATGAATCTATCAAGCTCTGTATTTAATGTTTCTACTTGAAAAGCACCAGAAACAGGGAAGTCAGTTGTTCTTTCTAAAGTTATATCTCTTGTTATAACAACTGTTGAACCACCTGTTGCACCTGTTACTGACATTGCTACTGTTCCAGTAGAACCATTACCACCAGTAACAGTATAGTCTGCTGTTAATGTTTTTAATGTACCATCTACATAAACATTTAAATCAGCTGCTGCAAAAAATTCAAATGAAACTGTAAAAGTGTTTAATGTGTCTGATTCAGTTACAGAATAACTAACTCTTGGATTATTATTTGAAATACTAATTGTCATTTAATCACCTATATCTTCAATTGTATTTGCTATTTCTCTTGATATTCCATACACCCCTGGCAATGTCATAAATGGTAATCTTCTTACTATTTCTGCTGCTGCATCTGACCTGTCACCATCTATAAAGTTTATACCACCTTCTACATAGTCTAATTTCTTTCCTGTAGCAAGTGTAAAGGAGTTTGTTCCAAAATCAAATGCAATAGATGGACCTGCTCCAAATAAACCAGCAACAGCGTCTACAGGTCCACCCTCATTTACATTATATTTTGGTTTTAATAATCCTCCACTTATATCTGGTCCATCTAAAGCTAATGAAGTATGAAAAGCTTCATAAAGAATTGCAGTATGTAAACTTGCTAAACCAGAATAATCAAAAGCTCTAGCAAATTTATCAGCATAACTTAATTGCTCCCAAGTATATTCATTTGTTCTTAATTTCTGTCCCATATAAGCTAATGCTAAAGCAGCAGAAATTGCAGCTGCTCTATTTTTAACTGTTCCTTGTACAAAAGAACCTGTTATTTTTGATACTGCTGCAAGAGAATATGAATAGAATTGAAATGGCAAACCTAATAAACCATTTTCAATACGAGCATAACCTTTAACTAAATCATCTTCACGCATTTTAAATTTTCTTGCAACACTCATTGGTATATAAACAATGCCATCATTGATGATTGGTTTATCAGCAGGTGTACCCATAAGAACTGTATTTAATACACCAGTATTCAATGAAGCTCTAAAGGTTTCAAGTGTTTCTGTTTGTATTTTGGTTTGTCTATTAAATTCTTTAAGTGCTAAACCATTAATTCTATTTTCATATTCAGCTAATGTTTCGGTATATTTATTTCCTTTTTTATTTCTAGGATAAACAATATGATAAGATTCATGTAGTTGAACAAAATTTTTCCAATCTTCTTTTGTTTTAAAAATATCTGGAAGTGGTTTAACTCCTTCAACTCTAGGTTTTAACCATGCTTTTGTTTCAAATTGTTGAAATACAGCTTCTTCATCTATGTATATTTTAGCAGGTCTGTAAGAAGTTTTAGTAACATTAACATCACTACCTAATGGGTATTCAGAAACAATTTCACCAGTATCTTTATTAACAATTCTAACTGTATCGAAATCTACATTTGTTATTGTTCTTGGTATTGCAACAACATTAGGTGTTTTTTGTGGGTCTAAAAAAATTTCACCAGTTTTTTTACTAAAAATTACATTATTATTATCAACCTTAATATCTTTTGTATTTAATGTACGAAAGATTTGACCTGTATCTTGGTCTATAAGTTCCATTGTTTGTGTAGTTTTTTTCTTAATAATTTCTTTTTTGTAATTCTTTTGGTCTTGATAAGAATCTATTAATTCATTTGTTTTAACATTTCTTATTTCTATTTTATTAACTGATTTTTTTTCTTTTCGTGCAAAAGCAGCAACACCTTGTTTTCCTTTCCATTCTGGAGCATCACTTGAAGATGAAATTACTTTAACACTTGTAATATGGTCAAATTCTTTTGCATTAAGCCACTCTTCTGTATTTGCAAAATATAAACCAGAATCAGTTTCTTGCCATTTTGCTTTTGCTATACGATTAGCCATATCTTCATCAATACCATATCGTAATAAAAAAAGTCTTTCTTCTTTTGTAGCTAGTCCATGTTTAACTTTTAAAGAATTATCAATGATAGTATGCTGACGTATAATACCATCTAATTGTTTAAGCATATTAGTAACAGGAGCCAATCCATTTAATGTAAAAAATACATCTCTTGATTTATCCCATATATTACTTTGCAAAGGATTACTTTTTAAATCATCCATAAATCTAAGATGTGTAGATTGCAAAACAATATCTAATGCTTCACCTGCTTTCATAACTTCATCAGCTTGCATACGAGCTATCTTACCACCCTCTCCTTTAAAACCTGCTTCTATTAAAGTAAACATACCTTTAAATACATCTTTATAATGATGGTCATGGAATAATTTTGCAGGTTCAGAAATAGTAGAATAAACAGCTCTACCTAAAAAATTCAATTGTGCTAATGACCTAATAACATTTGCTGTTTGATAACTTAATCTATCTGGATTTTTAACTGTAACTCCAACTATTCTATCATATAAATGTTTAAACTCTTTAAAATGTTTATAAGCATCTTTAAGTGTACCACCATTATTTAAAGTATCTTCATAAATTTCATGTCTAATATCTTTAATAGATTTACCATTAAAAGCTCTAGCAAATTCATAAGCAGGTGCAACCTTAGATACATATGCTCTCATTACTTTTAATGGGTCTTGTTCAAGAAACTCAAATAATTCTTGGTCAGTTGCAGAAATTTGTCTATGCCTTAAATGTTTTGAACGACCAGAACCATTATATGTCATATCTAAATTAGCAATATCATTTTCACCAAGTATATTATTTGTAACTTGTTTAGCTCTTTTTAATAATGATTCTTCGTCAATTGCCATTGGTTCTTTAACAAATTCATTTCCTTTTTTTACATAAATAAATGGGTCACGTAAAAAAGAATCTTTTATAATTTGTTCAAACTTTTCTCTATTATCAAGTATAGCTTGTTTGTTATAAAATCTAGGATTAAAAACTTTATCTTCAGTTACATCATCAACAAATTTTGCTGAACCTTGTAACTCAATTATTTCTTCATTAAGTTCTTTAATCCTATTTTCTAAAATTGATTTAAATTCAGTTTCTTTTGGTTGTGTTTCTGTGTGTATATTATATTCTTTTTTTACTTTTAATAATTGTTTTTCTTTAATACCCAAAGAACGATTAATGTTATCAAACTGACCTAACAAACCAACACTTTGTAATCTTTGATTATATGTTTCATAGAAAGTATCTAATGCTTTTATTGATTTTCGTTGTGCTTCTGTAAGCTCATCTAATGGTGTTTTAAAAGTTCTATGATAATTTACATTTTTCATATACATTTGTAATGTTAAATCTTTAGGATTAACATTTAGATAATCTGTAGAATCAACTTTATTGTATAAATTTTTTAATCTTTGAGAAGTATTAGAAATGTTATAAGTCATTTTTTGAAATGCTTCTTGTTTACCTGCATGATTTCTCCAATCATTAGTAATAGATTGCATAACTTTATACATTTCACCCATACGTGTTTGACTTAATTGATAGACACCTTTTGAAGCTGTTAATCCCATCTGTTCAAGTGTTGTTAAAAAACCATTGTCAGCAGCTAATCGCATAGTCATAAGTTTAGTTTTATTGCCAGCTTTACTATTAATCACTCTTCTAAGAGGAACAGACACAAGATTATATAACAAGCCATCTGCTAAAGCATTACTTGCAATTTTAAAATCTTGTTTACCAGACATTGCATCATCAATTAATCTAAGCTTACTTTCAATTTTAAGAGGATTAATTTCTGTTTTTAGATTTGATATTTTATTTTCTAAACTTGTAAGTTTATTATAAACATCTTCACCATTATAAAATCTTTTGCGTATAGATTCATGTTCATCTGTAAGTTTTTTTAGTTCATCATCTTTAACAGTTTTTTGTTTAATTAAATTTTCATTAGATACATTTGCAAATGGACTTCTATCAATTTGATTTGGACCTGGGAAATATTCATCTGCTTTAATTCCACCAACATTAGCTAAGAAAGAATCCATTTCTGCTTGTTCTGTTTTTATAGCTTTAGCTTTTAAAGTTGGTGCTATACCAGTTAAACCTCCAAGAATAGTGCCAGCACCAATACCAAAAGCCATATTAATTGCTACCTCGTAAGGTTGGTTTAATGGGTCAAAAGGAGCGCGAGCTAATTCTTGACCAGCTGTAATAACACCAACACCTGCACCTACTCTTAATGCAGACCTTCCTATTCCTATAGCTGGTCCACCAAAAGGAAGAGCAACCAAATTAACAGGGTCAAAAAAACCAGCTGTAAATTGGTTTAACAAACTTGAATCAGCTAACACTTGTCTTGTTTTTTTATTATACTCTATTCTATTTTTTAATATTGCCATATGTTCTGCATTTACAGCATTGGTTGTTAAGTAATCAGCATAATCTTCATAACCAAATAAATCATCAAAAGCATTATAATTTTTGTCACGTTTAGCATAATAACCTGTACGAGTTGGGTCACGACCATAAGTGTAAACATCTGATATTCGTTCTTTAATACGACCATATGTATAAGAAATTTGAGCAGCCCAAGTATCACCCCAAGTGGGTCTTTGCTCTGGAACAAAAGATTGATTATTAGAATAACTTCTTAATATCTCGTTTTGATATTTTTCTGGTAATCTTGATTTATATAGAAAAGTCATTCTTTATTATCTTGATTTAATATTTCACTTATGTTTTCAGTTTCATAATTTAGATATTGAAAATATTCATTAAGCTTTGTAGTTTTCTTATAAATATTTTGTTTATCTCTTAAAGCTTGTGTTAACATATTCATATATCCTTGATATAAAGGAGAATCTTGTTTTACATCTTCAAAGTAATCAAGAACTATTTTCTTACCTTGTGAGTAAAGTTGTAAATCTCTATCAAATTTTTCTTGTGTAAGAACACTTCTAAATTGTTTTATTAAATTATCAGACATTTCATCGGGGTCTGCTCTTTCTGAAATAACTTCATTAATATTAAATTCATACAAGGTAGCTTGATTGTTAAAACTTTTATTAGGTGCAATTAAAACTGAACCATCTCTAGCATTTATAACTTGAAATGTATTATTACCAAGTGATGCAAATTTAATTGGAATATACTTTCCTTCAAATTCTTTTTGTTCATTAATTTTATCTTCACCAATTGCATCTAATCGTTTTTCGTAATCAGAACTTAATAAAAATTCTTGTTTATCACCTCTTATAATCATTTCATCCCCAAGCATAAATTTAACTTGTGGCATACCACTTACATTTTTATTAATATTATCAATCATAAAAGTTTTAAACTCTATTTTTTCAGCTTCAGAATAAACAATAGCATTTAAATTTTTATTACTTTTAGGTGGTCCAAATGCTTGATATTCATCTTCATCATATGCCTTAAAATTAGTATCTATAAATTCTTTAACTGTGTTTAAAAAAAATTGTGAATTACTTAAATCACTAGTTATGTTTTCATTTTTTTTATCTGAATTAAAATTTGCAACAAGAAACTGAAAATATTCACCATGCTGTGACATAAAATTATCAAAATGTGTTACTGATAAATTTTCATTTCCCATTGCATTATTAAAAATATTTTGTGCTTGATCTAAAATATCCTTCTCTGTTTCATCTGCTCTAAAATATTCTATTAAATTTTTATCTTTTGCTGTATTAATAAATCTTTGTGCATCAGTAATTTGCATTGGAGCAGCTCTATCGAATTGAGTTCGATAAGTAAGAAGTGCTGAAAATAAATTTATTTCATTAACAGATAAATTTGGATTTGATTGTGCAAGACGTTTCATAATATTATATCTTGAAGTATTGTTATTTAAAGTGCTAAAATATGTTCCTAAATTATTAAAAACCATACTCATTTTTTCATTTGAACCAATTATTGCTGGGTTATTTGTTAAAGTTTTTATTGCACTTATAACTTTATCTGGAACAAATGATTCTGAACTATTTCTTAATAGTGCTAAAGGATATACACTTTGTGCAAATTCTTCTGAATCTAAATTAGGTGTAATATCATTCATATGCTTTTTAACTTTAGATGTTAATACAGAACCAATATTATATATAGTAGCCTTACCTTGATAAATACTGTTCATTACTGTGTTGAACGCTTCTATTTCTTGTTCTGTTTGAGTAAGTTCAAATGTTGTTACAGCATTACTATAAATAGTTTTTAATTCATTTCTTAATACATCAAAACGATCGAGTGTAGTTTTTGTAGTTTTAAAAAACTCAGTTAAACTTTCACTTCCCCTTGTTAAATTATTAAGACTTGTTGTAGAACCAGATAACATATATTCATGAAAATTCTTTGCAAACTCTTGACCACCTAAATTTACAGCAGCATCTTTATAAATATAATTAAGTAAACCTCTTGTTGCTTCTATTTCAACTTTATTTGCTTCTTTTACTTTTGCTGCTATTTTTTCTTGTTCTGTAGCATAGAGTTTACTTGCATCAATAGCTGAATTAATTTTTTCCTTTATATTTTTTTTACGTGCATCATATATATCAAAAAATGTTCCAAACAAAACTGCTTTGCTTTTGTCATCAGTAGAATAATTTTCTAATTCAACAGATACTTCTTCTGATATATTAAAAGCATCTTCTTTAAATGATGTTATACTATTTTCTAATGATGCGTTTAATTCATTAGTTTTGTTTTGTGCTAGTATGCTTCTGTTTTGATTAAGAACATCTCTTACTGATTGATCGAATCTATCTTGACCAGATTCAATTTGTAATGGTGTAATATCTAACTCATCTGAACCTATAAAATATTCTCCACTCATTACATTTGCAATTGCTTGACCAAGCGCATAAGAGTTTTTATATGTTCCATCACCATAAGCCGCTAAAACTTTTAATACACTTATATTGTCCCTATGAAATTCTGCTGCTCCACCGTCTACAGTAATGTTTTTTGCATCATTTAACATTGGAATAAATTTATTAGCAAATTCACTTATGTTTGCTTTACCACCACTAGCAATATTATCTATTGAATTATTTATAAAATCAGAAACATTATCAATTGATTGATTTACAAGAATTGGTTTTAATTTTTCAATTTCATTCTTTGTTGTTTGCATAAGCGATTGTATAAACTTTTTATTTTGTTGATTGAGTGCATTACCTCCAGCTTTACTCCATTCTCTTAAAATATTTTCTCGACTAGAAACATTATCTAATGAAGTTATAACTTCAGTTAAATCTCTTCCTTGTTCAATTCCATCTAATGCTGAAGAAATAAAAGTGTCTATACTATCTTTAATGTTATCGGAAAGAGCAGGATTATAAGCAGTTTCAAATGCTGTGTTTTGTTGTTCAATTGCAGTATTTGTTTTAGTAAATTCAATTGTTTGACGAATATTTGTAAGTAATGTTTTTCTTTCTGATGGATTTGTTGTTTTAGTTATTTGATTAATTTGTGATTTAAATTCATTATTTGTTAGCTTATTAAAATTTTCTATTACAAAGTTACTAGTATTATTAGATAATTCTAAATGTTTAAAAGCATTAGTTGCTGATGATAATATTTCATTAGACTTACTATATTTTTCATTAATATTTTCATTAATGTTAAGTAAAGTACCAGTAGCTATAGCAACAGATTGCGCTCTTTCAACAGCTCTATTTGCTTTTGGATTTCTATTTAAATACGATTTAATATTTTCATTATCTAGTTTTTCTTGAATTTTAGCTTTAGCTTCTGATACTATTTTGCTATTAGGACCATTTTGTTCAATAACTGTTTGAAGGTTATTTATCTGTTCATCAATAACAATAAGTTCTCTTTCAATTGCAATTCTTCTTGCTCTTGCAGCTTGCTCTTGTTGTAATTTAATTACATTTTTTGTTACAATTTCTGCGCTTGCTTTTGTAATTGGTTCTTTGAATTGAGGTAAAGCATACTTAACTAACGATTGTGCATAATTTGAAAAGTCAGTTTGATACTTTGATATTGAATAACCACCTTTTCCAACCTTGTTATATAGTTCTACATTTTTATTATTAAGGGCTTTTTCTTGAGAATCAAAATAACCTTTAATTACAAGTTCTTCATATTGTTCACGTGCAATAGAACCACCAGATAATTTTCTACCTAATGCAACTGGTTTTCCAAAATTTGGATTTGGTTTTGTTTCTTCGTCATCTAAAAATTCTTTTGCATCAATAACTAATTGGTCAGCACCAAGACTTCTATATTCATTAATACCTGTTTTTTTAGATTGCTTTACTGCTTCTTTATATCCAACGTCATAAAGAGCTGTACCTAAAGTATCAATAGAATTAGCCATAGCTAACTTTCCAGATGAAACATCAAGTTCACTTCGTCTAAATACTTTTACAGGTTGAAAAGTATTTGATGTATCTGCTTTTGGTCTTATTGGTCCTATAGCCATAATCTAATCCTACGCTGTTAATGCAAACATACCTGTTTGATAACCACCATATGCCATACTAAACATATTACTATATCCTTTTAATCTTGCAGCTGATGCTGCATAACCACCTTGTATTACAGCATTATTACCTCTTCTTATCTCTTGGTTTGCTTCCATAATACTATTACTGCCTTGCAAAAAAGCCATTAAATCACCACGACCTATTTCACTATAAGCTTTTGTTTTTTGATACTCTAATAATTCAGATGGAGCATCTCTTCCAAGAAAAGCAAACCAAGCATCATTTGATTGCATTTCTTCATCAAGCTGTTCAAGTCTTGAATTTTGAAATGATAAAGCTTGTAAATCACTTTGTTTTTTTTCTATTAAAGCTTGACCTGCATTAAACTCAGCTGTTTTTTTTGCTTCTTCTGCTTGGGCTTCATATGCTTGTGCAGACATATTTGCACTTTTATACTGCATATACATTCCAGCTGACATAATAAATAATGGTAATGTACACATTAGAAAGTAACCTCTGCTATAACACCATTGATTTGTAGAGGTAATGGTGTGGTTTGATTGATAGTAACTGTTGGGTCTTTTGAATACCCAAGCAAACGAAACTCTACCTTTTCTGTTACTGGATTAATTGACAAACTCATATCATCTGTTGTTTGTCTTATTGTAAGTCTTTTACCATTAACACTAACTGAATTAGCATTAACTAAATCTAATGTAATTTTATTTAAGTGTCTTGGGTGTCCTGTAAGAGGACCACTTTGTACACCTACATCTAATGGATTTGTTTTAAGTTCAACAGGGAATGTATATCCTATTTCTGCTTTAGTATTAATAATTAAGTTTTGAGCTGCACTTGTATTTATTTTATTACTAGCAACAGTAAATTGACCAACATAAGCTAAGTCAGTAATAACATCTAATACAGCACCATTTAACCAATCAGCAGTAGGTATTGTATATTCTGCAACAGCTGTATTAGAATAATCTCTACTATTATCTAAGTTTCTATTTTTATCAAATTCCATTAAAGAAAGTTTTTTTGTACCATCACCTGCATCATACCAAGCTGTAACATATAGATTTGTATCAACTGCACATATAGAATTAAAAATTCCATTTGTAGTAAACTCTGTCCAACCTGCTTTTTGCTCATATCGATTAGAAGTAAAAACAGCAATGCTTCCATCACCATTTACAAAATAAACATAGCTTTCTGGTCTATCTAAAGCACCTTGCAATACTGCCATTTGATGTGGTGTTTTAATTAAATGTGAAGATACTGTTGAAATAATATTAGAAGTATAAGCTTGTTGTGTATCTGCAAATACGTATTCAGCTACAGATGTATTTGAAGCTAAACAATATATTGTTGTACCATCTAAAAGAATAGGTTTTACAAAATTAGAACCAAAAGGAGTTTGTCTTTTTACTTGTGCATTCGTTGGTGATATTGGTGTATTTGCAAATGCTGGTACAAAAAATTCAGATGTACTTGTAAATACGTGTAAATCTCTATTGCTTATCATGTGTCTAATTGTATTAATCTCACCAATACTAGCAACAAGTTCTATAGAATCAGCTGGCGCAGCAGTACCAACATCAAAATTAAAAAAGTCATTTGATTTACTAGACCATATTGTATCTGGTTGAGCAGGTGTACCACCAAACCAAAGTCTATTTTCATGGAAAGTAACACAAGCTGGATAACCTCTTACAGATGAATAAGCTTGTTCAGCCCATTCAGTAGTTGGAGCATGAGTTGTAATAATAGGTGCGCCACCACCATCTACAGTTGCATCTGCTGTACCAGATGCTGCGTTAAATCTATAACGATTACTATCTATTCTTGCTGTTATTGTTCTTGTACCATTTATATTACCTGCTGTAATAGTTGCAATAGTTGCTGCTTCACTAACAATAATAGTATCACCTTGTTTTAAACCATGATTAGCATGAGTAACTTCTATTTCAGCAGTTCCTTCAATTGTTCTTAAAGCATTAATATCAAGTTTCTGTTTTATAGTTCCTTGTATTGTACCAGTTACTACTGTTGCACTTGTAAAACCTGTTATAATTATTTCAGTTCCATAGTATCTTATTCTTGAACCTACATGACCAGATACAAAATAATCTTCTGATGCTGTTATAGTTGCACCAGTACCACTTACTGCATTTACATCAAGTGTTACACCTTGACTTTGAAATTTTGCAAAAGGTTGATTTGAAGTAAAATCATTTGAAGGAGATGTTGAATCACCTTGTACTGAAAATGTAAATGGTTCTAATTGAAAAGATGTTAAACCAGTTCTTTTTAAAATTTTAATTGGTACTGTTTGATGTGTTAAAAACATCAAATCACCAGATTGTGCAAAATCAATTTCATGCAACATTGTATCTGTGTATGGAATTGTAGCACTATCTGTATCTTGTGTTAATGTTGCAACAAGTGAAACAGCACCTGCTGTTGAAATTTGAAAACATCTTATTTTCTCATGCTCTAAAGCAATAATATATCTTTCATCATCAGAAAATATAAATGGAATAATTCTTACTTGTTGAACTTTACCTAAAGCTTCAGAGGTTGTTGCTAATCTGGTTGCATCAGAACTTGTTGCTAAAGTAAAACCTGTTGTAGATTTATTTGTTTCTGTAACTGTAATAACATTTGCAGCTGGATTAGCTACAGTAAAATCAGCATGAGCATTAATCGCTGCTTGAATATTATCAGCAGATGTATTGTTATCTGTTACAACATAGAACTCATTAGTGCCAGGGGTAGCTGACCCAGTACCTAAACACGTAAATGTTACTTTATCTCCATTTGATTTTGTAATTGTTATTGTAGAACCAGCAACAATATTTGCAAAATCTGTTACAGTAATTGTACAAGCTGTCTGATTTATTGTTGTATCAAATGTATAAATATGTTTTGTACCAGACCTTTTGGTAACACCACCTTCTGCTCTTAAAAAAAAGTTTTGTAATCTTTGTGCAGAGTTAGCATATATTTGTGTATCTGTACGTGAAAGTATAGATGGATTTACTTCACCAAATTGAAAGTTTTGAATAGGTATTCTTACTCTACGCATTAACTTCTCCTATTGGTAATAAATCTTGAAGTAACTAATTTCCTTGTTGTTTGTTGTTGTGCATCAATACTTCTTGCTTTTGCCATCAATTGACTTGCCTGTTGTGTAATTGCATTAGCAAGTGAAGCATCTCTTGCAATAGATAATGCCAAAGGTATTGCTAATGCGTATGTAACAGCTAAAGTAAAATATGCTGGAAATGCAGATTCATCTGCACGAAATGTATAATCTGCTATTACTTCATCAGCATCTGTTGTATCAGCAAAAACTTTATCTCCATAGAGTTGATAGTCAATAAGGTTATCATTAACAGTTACAGAATGAACCATTAGATTATCTGCTGGCAATTGATAAGCTTTATCATAACGACCTGTTGGTGCGTCACTTAATAAATTTAAAACAGATTGATTAGTTGCAAATCTCCAACGAGCATTAACTAAAGCTGTTCTTACAATATCTTCATATAAATTAGAAGTAACAAGTGATTCTGTAGTACCATCACCAAAAGATGTAATAGGTTCAGCACCAATAAGAATTAATGCCCTACTAGATATATCAACTGCTGTATTTGATGCTGTGCTTGTTACCATATATTAAAAGGGGGGAGTTAATCCCCCCTCTCTCCACATTAATCGCCATCTGTTTCAGCAATAGCTGTACCATCTGATACGTCTACTGCTGTTCCATTATTAGAAAGAACAGTAACAAAATGAGTAGTTGGTGTATTAGTGTCTTTGACAATAATTACATCACGAACTTTCAACATATTAACTGCATTATTAAAATAACCAGCAGTATTTACAGCGCCAATTGCATCTGCTGTATTGTAAGTCCAAAGATTCCCATTTGAATCTCCATTTATTCTACAAAGACCACTTGCTGCATAAGCCATATTTTAACCTCCTATGTATTATTATCAAGAAGTTCATAGATACCGTTATCATCAATAACAGCAGCACCCATAGACATCATTGAAGTTGCTAAGTGGGATACTTTCTCAGCTACATAATTTAGCTCTGTTGAAACATCAGCACCTACACCCAAGCCAATAGCAGAAGTATGATAAACCATACTCTTACCTGCTGCGACAGCAGATGTAGAAAAGATGTTAAAACCAAGAAAGTTTTTCATTGTCATACCACCTGCATATGGAAGGTTCTGGTCACCAACAAAATCACTAGAAGCAAATTCTGTAATTAAAAATAAGTCAGCAAAACCTTTTGGGTGCATAGCAATATAACGCTGTCCATCTTCAGGAATGTTTGCAGTACCCATTGTTTCAAATGCAGATAACAAATCAGCTTTTTCAACAGCTGAATTTGTATCATGTAATTGAGTTGAGTTAGCACCTGCATCCATTGCAGTTATTAAAATCTCATCAGTTTTTCTGCCAAGAGCAGCAGCTGATGATGTAGCAACAGCTTGCCTTTCATCTATGTTTGTCTTGAGTTCATCTAATTTATCAATGTACTCAGCAGCATAGAAGTCAGACATTGTTGCTTCTACTGTAGTATGAGCTAGTTCCATTGGAGTAATCATACCATTTCTAGACTTTGTTGAAGCAGAACCAGAACCTATTTTTTGGAAGCGTACAACACTACCTGCAACATTACCTACAGTACGAACAGTATTTCTTAATTTAGAACCCATTCTTTGATAGGCAAGATGCACTTCAGATTCAAACTGCTTAATAAAGGCTGTATCAATTGTGTTTGCCATGAGCAAACCTCCTATATTAAGTTACAATTATTATCTTGAGTTATCTGATTAACATATCAATGTGATTGTCCGAGGGTCACTCAATGTATCACAGGCTCTGATTCTTCATTATAAATAACATTATAAAAAGAATTGCAACGAAAAAATTGCACCATCTCTTCATTTTTTCTAAAATATGTTTTTTTATCAAAGATAAAACCACTTTTTCTTAGCCATCTTATGTATTTTTTATTAGATAATGGAATAGAATTTGTTACTTGTTCATAGTTTTTTTGCATAATATCTATTGTTTTATTTGTATTTTTAAACCAAGAAACAAAATATTTATCAATATCATCTGTTCCCAAACCCCAAATAGAACCCATATTTGTTTCTGGAATAGGTGCTGTTCCACATAAACAAACAAGTTTATTATTTATTATTATTGAATATGTTTCATTTGGATAATGAATAATAGGTTTTGTAACTGCATCATAAGGTGTAAAATTAAATATTGAACACTCATATATATCACTTTTACGCATATTATTAGCAATATATTCTGCATCTATAATAGATGCTGAAACCATTTTAAAGTTATTGTTTTTATAAAAAATATTTCTATTTGTATAATCTTCTATAACCATCTTCAACTTTTTTAACAACTTCTGGATTTCTTTTAGAACGATTCCAATATTCTTCAGATAACATCATTTGTTTTAATTCATCTTCATTAGTAATACTTGTTACACTATCATTAGAACTTATACTCATATCTTTACTTTTTTCTTGTATGTATTCTAACATTTTAATTCCATCTGCTGTTGATGCTACTGATTGTACGATTGGTAATGTATCTTCATTAAAATATTTATTTGCAAATAAAGATACAGATTCTATTCTTGCATCTGCATTTTCGCCTAGTTTTTTCTTTTCACTTTCAGCTGTTGGAACAATTTCTGAAATTTGCTCAAGGTACATATTAATACCTTCATTAAATTGTTCGTGATTCATTCCTTTTTTATGTGCGTGTTCAGCCCACCAATTAATTAATTTATTATCTGGTACTGCACCCATATCAAGAAGTTTTTGTGTATCTTCATTTATTTTATAATCTGAAGGTTTTGCTGGTCGAGATTCATTAAGTTTTGTTTCTAATTCTTTTTCAAATCTTGCTCTGTAATCAGTTTCTTTTGCAGATAATTTAGAAGATAATTCATCATATGCTTTTGCTAAATCTTCTGGTTTGCCAAACTTTTCATGCAACCACGGTGGTCTTTCAGATGTTGTTTCTTCTTTTTTTTCAGAAGGTGGTGGTGTATCCATTGCTGTATCAAGCAATGTTGTTTCACGTGAAACATCTTCTTTAGTTACATCTTCAACTGTTTTTTCTTCACTCATGTTGTCCTCACTTTGTTTGCGTGTTGTATTCTTCTATCAATTAAACCTACTAAATATCTTTGACCCTCAAGATGCCTAAGTTCCATGTCTGTTACATTAGGACCATTAACAGTTTCTATTGTAATACTTTTAAGATATTTTAAAACTTGTTGACCAGATGGTGTAGAAAATAAAGCATGAATATCTAATGATATTTTTTCATCATTTTCTTTGTTTCTTTGAAAACCATCAAGAGAAATATATTGATTTGTCATGCTGGTGTATTCTCTGGATTTAATGGGATAGGTGGTTGTTGACCTTGCATTTGTGCTTGTTGTTGCATTTGAGCATTCATTATTTCAACAAGCTTCTTTCTATCTTCTTCATCTCTTACCATGTTATCTGGTACACCGAATTTTCTTGCTAATTGAGCAGCAACTTGTTCTGTATCAATTAATATATTAACTAGCTTTTCTCCAAAAACACTTTGAATTAATTCTAGCCATCTTGCTACTGCTGTAATATCAGCTTGGTTTTGCGCTTGTGCAAGTGGAGAAACAGAACGTATTTTAACTTCCCTGCCATTAACTGATGGAACTTCTATACGACCTTGTTTTTTTAATATGTATATTATTCTTTGCAATACAGGTTGTACCATTTCTGCTTGCAATCTACCAAAAGCAGAACCAATACGTCTTGATAAATCTGCCATACGTTCTGCAACTTCTGTTGCTGAAGCTGGCGTTCTATCTGGATTGCCTAACATATCATTATACAAAGCTCGTTTAATATTCATTCTCATATCTGAAAGTATTAACTGTGCAACATCAAATCTACCTGCTGCATTAATAGGTTGTAAGCCAGCACTTGTTGGTGACTTTGGTATAATAGTCCCTGGCATAAGTGATATTGTATCTGGATTAACAACACCATCATCATCCATTTGATAAATACCAGAGATAGCCATCTGTGCATTTTCTAAAATTAATTGAATTGTAAGATTACAAGTCTTAATAGCAGAGAGAGCATTCATTAATGGACCTCTTCCATAGACCTCACCTGCACATTTAGACCAACGAAAGCAAACAAAAGGATTAGAACCAAGACCAGAAAACTCTTTATAATCAATAAAACATTCAGAGGGTTCATGTATAATTGCTTTGTAGTAAGCATCTTCATTGTTCTTTGTATAATCTTTACAAACTATTTCTAATATTCTTGTTTTAGAATCTGGATTTTCTAATATCTGTTGTTCTAGTTCTTCATTATAAAAACCATTTGGAAAAACTATTTTAATATCGGAATAACGCATTTCTCTTTCACGAAACACATGGTCTATCCTATCATCTGGTCCAGTATCTAAAACAACATCTGTTAATGGTATTGCTGAAAAATTAATTGGATTTATTGCATTACCTTCTTCTACACCAAGAACAGCAGTACCAACTGCTAAGTCCATAAAAGATTCATGTATTTCTTGTGCAAAATTTGATTGCTGTATTATTTCAAATACATAATCTGTTACTTCATCAAGCTGATTATTTATTTTTTCTTTTTGCGTTGAGGGGGTTTCCGAACCTGCTTGGAAGTCTGCCCACCTTGCGAAGTTTGGGACAAGCCCTTGCTGGAGCCTTGACGCGAACTCTTGAACACCCACGACACAAGTTTCATCAAAAATTTTCTCATCTCTTCTTTCTCCTACTGTTGAATCGTAGAAACCTTTTCTTTGAGGAAAAGCTAATTCATAACATTCCTCAAACAAATCTTTATAGTTTTCTTTTTGATTAGACGCTTTCTGATATTTTCTAAGCAATGAATTAAGCAATAAAGAATTAATCTTTTCTGTTTTTTCAGAAATATTTTTACTTAAATCTAATAACTTATTATCTTTATACATTAGTCATTACTTTAATGTTAGATGGCGTAATTCTTGTTCTATCTACTAGATTTGATGAATAACCAATACCACCAGCAGTTCCAGTTATTAATGATGACCTACCTTTTTCACCAATTCTTTTTCTTTGAGCAAGAGTTTTTCTTAATTGTTCAGCTTTTTTTGATTTAATTAATTCTTGTTCTTGTTCAATATTTTGAATAACAGTTGTGTAAGTAACATTCTGTATATCTTTAGACACTTGGTCTGCACCACCAAGATTTTCAATTTCATCTGTTAAGCTTGTTATTTGTTCTTTTGCAGATTCAAGTTCACCTTCTAAAGTTTCTATATTTTCTGTTAAATCATCAGCATAAATTGGGTTACCATCTTCATCATAACTAATAATAAC
>TARA_R100000773_G_C4221424_1_pt1 | contig 23405 bp, 31 predicted proteins | sample TARA_R100000773 | Tara Oceans TARA_R100000773 (sample SAMEA2623365) | marine metagenome | biome: marine biome (ENVO:00000447); feature: surface water layer (ENVO:00002042); material: "saline water (ENVO:00002010), including plankton (ENVO:xxxxxxxx)" | depth 5 m | reverse complement strand
CGCGTCTGCGATCGTGTGGTACTGTAACGAGTGGAGTGTCTTGATGACGCCCCGTCACCTCCTGTGCAGCAGTAGATCCGATTCGATCGTAAAAGTCAAATTCAGCACTTTGAGTTTCTGATCTGACAAACGGGCGAAGCCGCGACCCTTTTTGCTGCAGGAGATGTTCTACGTTGGCACGGTACTGTTGTACAAATGCCGTTGTTATTTGCGTAGACATAGAAAAAATCTCCGTTAGTTTAGTTTAAATTATAGGCTACCCTTACGGACCTGACTGCCACGTTTATAGTCGAGCGGCATAAGACTCGGACGGACAAAAGTCCGCTCCCCAGTTCAATATAGCTAAAAATATATTTTTTTAAAACATTTTTATGACGCTACTTCCTCAGGATAAGCAAATTGATACAATTCCTGCATCTTTAGTACTGCTTGCTCGTGCCCTGGTTCCTCACTATCGTAATACTGATTCATGAAATTTGAGTCACCGGTCAAACGGCCAATCTCCTGTTTTGCTGAGTTAGGTGTCAAGGCAAATCCTTGAGAACCCTCACCGGTCATTGCTCCTGATTCTGACATCTGAGCTCCTGCGTTAGCTAGCATTCTAACAATTGCTGAGTTGTCGCCTTGCCCTGATTTTTCTAACCACTCTAAGAAAGGTTTACCGCCAAACTCTTCAGCGGCTCTCTTTGCCAGTGCTACCTTTTGATCAAATGCCCGGCCAAACTCTTTTCTAAGTTCTTCTTGAGACGCCTCTTGATCTGCTTGTGCTTGCTCTACTAGCGAGTCGTATTGATCGCCAATCATGTCCCAGTAGCCGTCAATGATCGACTGTGCCTGTGTTTGAGAAAGTCCTGCTTTGTACATGATCTCTTCTATACCAGCCGCTGCTGCCGGATCAAAGTCTACGCCTTCTCTTAGTTCAGGCTGCTTAAGCTCATATTTTTCAGGACGACCTAGCTTAGCGTAAAAGTCATTCCACTCGTCTTCGGTTGACTTATCGTTTGGCATGACAATCTTGTCAGCACCAATCATCTTTTGTGCGTGTACGTAAGACTTTGCCAAAGAGTTGACGTCTTTTATATCTGACAGGCTTGGCTCAGTCTTGAGACTCTCTTCAATTGAATCTAACCAATCTGAGCTGCCCGTCTCTACCGGTGCATCGACCGGTGCTTCTACGGACCCAGTTTCTTCAGTCATACTGTGATTGCTGTGTGAGTTGATAAATCTCTTGAGCGTCTCGGTTAACAAACCGTAAGATACTCAAGACGAGTCTACGCATACCTTCGCGATGTGCAGACTCTCCAGGGTCACCTGTGACGTAGGTTGACTCATTTACATGGCCAATCTTGCACAGATGTTCCAAGACTCGCTCGCCATCTTTATTATTAAAGACTGCTTTGTACGAGTCATGAAGCTCTGTCAGTGTGTAACTATCCTGCGGCATTACTTAGCGATTGGTTTGCAGCCCCCAGGTCTTTAATTTGTGCTGCCTGCGCGTTTGCTTGTTCTTGTTCCATCATGGCTTGCTCTTGCTGTGCCCGCTGTTGACGTTGCTGTGCCATGCTTTCCATGTTAGTCAAGGTCATCATCGGTGCATCTAACGTGCTGTGTGCCCACCTGAAAGTTGCATCAAAGTCTAGGTTATCTAGCATCTCAGGCTTCAAATTTGCCAAAGGCACCATCTGCTCTAGGAATCTAGACAAGTTAAACACAAGCTGTGCTTTTTGTGCTCGTGCAACCGGTGTCACGTAGTCTACGGCAAGCTGCTGGCCCTCAAACTCAGTGGGTGCCATTGGTAACTGGCCACGCCTCGTGAGTATATTAAAGACACGATCTATCATGGGACCAAGAAGCTCTGACTGCAGGCGTCCTACCATCGGGCCCATTAACCTCATCTTTTCTTCCTGACGCTGCAGTACCTCAGTTGCAGTCATCTGTGGGCCCTCTCTGAGTTGCAGCCAGTCGGTGTGGAATGTCTTAGTGATATGCTCCCGGCGTGATTCTATGTAGTCAAGACCAATGTCAGGCCTAGAACCAGTGGTCAGAGGCTCTACCCGGTCATTTGTGCCAGACCTGTAGTAGTTAAGACCTCCCGGGATGGTCCTGAGTGGCAAGATAAACCCGTCATCTGGTACAAGCAAGGGTGGATCAGTTGCCTTTTGGGCAGCCCGAATGGTCGTCTTCATCATCTCGTTGACCATCTTGATGTCTGGCAAGCACATCATTGCCGGAGACCTGCCATAGACTTCACCGGAGGTCTTACTCCAACGTGGTACCATATAAGGAAACTCCATAAAGCCGCTTTCTTGCAGCATGAGCTTCTCTTCTACCAAGACATAGCAAGACTTGAATGGCATCTCAAGTGCGTTTCGCTTGTCTGGGTTGACAGCCGTCTCCCGTGGTTCAACTGCGTGCAAGCACGTGAACTCTTTAAATGGCTGCTTCTCTGCTTGTTCGACTATCTTTTCAGGTAAGACTTCTCCATAGAGCTCTACTAACTGTCTTGCCGTGTGCTTATATTTACGATATAAGGTGTCAATCACACCCTCAGCGTTCTCTGAGACGTAGCACTCGGCCAAGTGAAAGCTTCTGAAGTTGATTGCTTTCCCAGGTTTGTCTTCTATATATAAAACGGCCGTACCATAAGCGCCAAGGTCTAGGTACAGCTCGTGGATTGCCGTGACAAAGTTAGTCTCAGGAGAAGAAAATACCTCGTCAAACATCAGGTCAACTGTGCCTTGCAGCCAGGCTCTTAATGGTTCTGACTCAGGGGACCCAGGGACACGGAGACTAAACCACCTCTCAGCAGCATTGGTCAAGTGACCATGCAGTCCAGATGCTAGCTGCTCGTTGGCTAACGGAGCAGTCGAGTCAAAGACCTTGTCAAATCTCTGGTTTGATCCCCTAGACTTGACTGCAGAAAAGTCACCTCGCCGGGGGTTGACGTAATCTGTGCAGTCTTGCCAGAGCTGTTCCCAGATGGACCTGCGGTCCTCTAGCTGCTCAGACCGTTGCAGCAGTTTGGAGACTTTGTCGTTTATCAATATTGACCCATTGGTTCAGAAAATGACCCAAGCATCCGGCGCCGGCGTATGCGTTCCATGTTCATGCCTCCCATGGCACCTGCAAGAATGTTTGCTTTTCTACCTCGCCTGGCATACTTCTTAGTGACCTGAGTGGCCGCGTCACCTGCTGGCTCTTCAATCTCTTGTTCGGGTTCAGAGGGCTCTTCTATTTCCTGAGGCTGTGTCACAGGCTTAGGTTTTTTTGGTATACTAGAAGACTGTAGCTGTGATTTTCTTTTTTTACTGCCCCCAGGAAGTTCGTTAAAGATAGCATCAAGTGTACTTCCAACTATTGTTCCTGGGCTAAATGAGATATTGCCACACATATCAACTCCTTTTCATAAAGTTGTGTCCTGTAAATTTATAGCCAAGTGCCTCGTAAAGTTTCTTGCTCATCTCAGACTTTATACCTGTTGACGTGCCTGGCCTTATCTCCTTGGCTCCCATAGACTTTGCCCACGACTCAAAATTCTTGACTAACCTTACAATTGTGTAACCACCGCGTCTCTCGGGTTCTACGTACATCAAAAAATCGTGTGCGACAAGGTCTTTTGAGAAATAGTACTGCGTGATATAACCGGCGTAAACAGCAAAAATGTTTTTATTCGAATCGAAGGCACCTTGAGCGTAATAAGCATCGTGATTTATCCACTGCTTTACGTTGACGGCGCAATGATCATCATCAAACAGCACCTGTGAAAAACTAGATTCTTTTACTATCTGTCTAACTAATCTTACAACGTGGACAACATCGGACTTCTCTATGTCTCTAATATGCGTCAAAGATCGCGTATTCAAGTTCTGCTTGTCTTGGCAAGTTAGAAATCTTCTTGTTAATCCGGTCTCTCACACTCAGTGCCAGGTACCGCATGGCATCTGCCGGGTGACTGGTCCAGTCGTGCAAGGGTCTGTCCTTGTAGGCCTTCAGCTTCTCATCATAATCTTTTCTATACTGCCTTAGTGCCTCGATCAAGTGGCTGCACTTGTCCTCGTCAAAGTAGCACCTTGGCAAGATGGACCTGACTGCCTCAATGCCGTCGTCAATTCTGAGGTTGGCTGCGACCCTGAACCTGACCCCGAGCTCCCTAGCAATCTCTAACCTAGATCTGCCAGTACTGAAGTCTCTGACCTGGATGTCGTGTGGGGCGTAGTGGTCGCCATATACGTATTCTTTTTCCCGCAGTACCTTGATATAATGTGCTAGGCCCTCACCTTGATTTTCATAATAATCGATGATCCTGATCTCGTTGCCTTGCAACTGAAAGAACAAGATGACTGTCGAGTCACCGACACCTAGGTCCCAGGACGTGTGTACGTCTAACAAGGGTTCGTAAGGAACCTTAGTAATATGCTTGTCTGCTAACAGCCGTGCCATCGCGTTACCATAGTATGCCCCTACTAACGGAGCATCAAACGAACAAAAGAACTCTTGCTCGATCATCTCCTCTGGCATTCCCGCCGCGCGTTCCTCGTCAACTGCTGACATGGGAATGGCTCGAGTGTCCTCCACCGATAAGACTTGTTGAAACCACGTCTCATTCCTCTTGGCAATGTTCAGAAGATCATAACCATGATTGCGACCCCTGGCTGTAAAGATAAATAATGCCCAGCCGCCATTCTCTGCAAGGATTGGTCTGATGTAGTCCCAGGCTCTGGGATCTTGGACGGAGTACTCAGAAAAGATGACACCGACTGGGTTTGCTCCTATCAGCCGGTCTACGTTGTCTGTACCTACCACCTGAAAGATTGACCCGTTCTTCAGTGTCAACCGCATCTCGGTGTTGTTTTTACCCTCAACTAACTCTTCTGGAAAGTGATTGAGAAAAGCACGACCGTCCTTGGTCATGCCGTCCCAAGCAATCTTGCGACCTTGGTTGTAGGTAGGAAACAAGTGCCAATACAGGCCCGGACGCTGCAATGCTGAGACCACGGCCCAGTTGATACTGCACAAGTCTTTGCCGGCACGACGGTGCCAGACACAGACTGCTCTCTTACCTCCGCTCTCTAAAAACTTCCAAAGCGGCAACTGATATGGCCTGGGTCTCCAGTCAACTGGAACCCTGAGCTTCATCCTCTTCTATATCTGAAAACTTGACGATGTCGATTGAGATGTTGCCGTCAACAGAAGCTGTCATGTCCACGGCTTTTCTCTTAGGTGCCACGTATTGTGCCAACTCCTTGTAAGCCTGAAGCTTCAACTCCTGACTTGACGTCGGATCGTTGGCAATCGTGACCATGCCCTCGATAGGATCGCAGTCTAGCTCGGCTAGCCGGTCCATTATCTCTTGGGTCCTCTTGTTCTTTGCGCCTTTTGGCCTGGCCATTATCTCCTTGGTGGTTTACCGTACGGTTTTGGTTTTTTTCGCATTGGCATCATTTTTTCTTAGCAGTCTTAGCAGACCTACGAAAGTCAGCAGCAGACGGAGCCCCCTTGGCCCCTGGTTTGCGCATCTTCTCGCCAGAACCTGCTTTGATTCTTTTCCTCTTTGCGTGAATGTTGGCATATAAGCCCTTTTTTGCTGGCATAGCACCTCCTTTCGGTATAAATATAACAGTTGACCAATAATTTGTAAACAACGAAAAATAATTGTGGAACTATATTGGAGTATTGTATTGATTAGACGCCTCATTTTGGATTTTTTGACAATTTTAAAAATTCTCTTATATATACTAATAATTGTTAACCTATTTTATCCGTTTTAAGAATCTTGTCCCGCAGATCGAGTTGCTAGGCGCTTTTTGGGCCAGCCGGGCGATTTTTGGCCCCCGGGGCGCCCTTCGGGGTCCCTGGTCAGAAGCTTTTTGTTGTGTTCCTAGGCACACGGACCGCGATTCCCGCGCACGCGCACGAGCTCTGTTATCACTGGTGCGAGCGAAAAAAGTCGGTGATCATGGTCGCAGCAACAGGGATAAATAGTAGTTTTTTATCAATCGATGAACCATATGGTTCTCCGGTGAGACCGCAGTGGTCAGTTATTAAGCTTATTTATATATAGGAACTTTTCAAAAAAAACTTTTTTTTCGAACCGTAGTGTCTAATAAATCTAATAGACCAATAATCGATTGAGGTTGACACATTCTTGCTGATCGATTTCAGTGTGCAGATTCTGTATCCAATATATTTTTGTTTACTTTTGACAGAGATTGTGCAACTGTACTTCAGTCACACAGAAATCCATCTGTCGTGATAGAAAGAAGAATAAATTCTCATTATAAAGGAGATCCCATGTACAGGATCCAGCTAGACATCATGGCCACCACGACACTCGACGATCTGATCGACATCCTCGATGAGTGCGAACAGTCGATCGATGATCATCCAATCAAGTTTAAATTGATCGACAAATCCGGTCCAGGAGGCGGCAATCCGGTGATCGAGTTTTACAGCAGAGATGAGTGGAATCTGAAGCGAGTGGCAGAGAAAATCCTTGGCCACAAGATCAGTCTGACAGAGTTCTCTGACTTCCTAAACTAATTATTTTTGTCAATAAAATCAGTTGTTTATGCAGTTTTTTCATTTTTACTGTTTACATTACGGATTTTTTGTGGCACAATTATCCCATACATTATTGATCAGCTGCGCCATGGTCCCTGCAGCGTGGCAGATCATCATCATCACGGGGACAAGAAAGAAGAAATTATGATTGACATAATCGCAGTCCATCAAGCGCCAGCCAATCTGGCCAAGACCAACAGCATGGCAGAGCTTACAGCTCTGTTTCTCGACATCACAGGGGCCAGCTCAGCTCCCAAGTGGGCAGACAAGCTAGCTGCTGCCAAGCGTATCTTTAAGGAGTACGCCAAGGCGCCCAAGCATCCTGTTCCTGAGCCTGTCGTGACACATGTGGCAGAGATCCCAGAGCAGCCAACCGGCAAGGTTCTGTTCAATGACGGTGACGACATGGCTGACGTGCCACCGCCCTGCACCGACGAGTATATCTCTGATCCTCCTCCTGTCAAACTTAAGGCTAAGGATCGCACGTACACGTTCAATGTGACGGCTGACACCGACGTCGCCACCAAGATACCAATGCAGATGACAGCTATCCTGCGCGAGTTCATGGATGACACTGACGCACATACTGAGGTTGCCCTGCAGGCCATCATTCAGCAGATAGCTGACGATGGTATCCTGACCACCAAGCAGCCACCATGGCGGATATTCCAGTACTATCGGCCACGCATGATCAAGCTTGGTTTCCTGACAGTCAGCTGAGATCATTCATCAGGGGCCCCTTCGCAGGGGCTCTGAATGTGTGATTTTTTTGTGTACATCCGGACATTATCTGTTTAGGATGTAATTTTTAACCCATCAGAAAGGAGAATCCATGCCTGATGCAGTAGAAACAATGGCCTATGCGGGACAGACCCCATGGCACGGCCTTGGTCAGAAGGTCGATGATAATCTGACCCCTGCTGAGATGCTCATGGCAGCTCAGTTAGATTGGACTGTCTCTAAGAGACGTGTACACGTGCAGTCTGCCAACTCGACAGACATGCTGACGACTGACGATTATTTCATGTTAGTCAGAGACTCAGACGACCAGGTGCTTGGTCCTGCTGGCAAGTCATACGTGCCAGTGCAGAATGCTGAGGTGTTCGAGTTCTTCGATAAATTCGTCAAAGCAGGCGACATGACACTAGAGACTGCCGGATCCTTGAATGGTGGAAGGCAGGTCTGGGGTCTTGCTAACATCCGCAAGGGTTTCACCTTGCCAGGCGGCGATGAGGTCCAAGGACATCTGCTGATTGCCCATCCTCACATTTGGGGGAAGGCCATGACGATTATGTTCACACCGATCCGGGTGGTCTGCAACAACACTCTGGTTGCTGCTCTCGGTGGTGCTGGAGACCGATTCAGATTCCCTCATGTCAAGGCATGGGACGGTGACGTCATGGAAGCAGCTGAACAGGCCTTGGGTCTGGCATCTAACCAACTTGACGACTTTCGTCAGCAGGCAGAGATCCTCACAAAGACCGAGTACACTGAGAAGCAGCTCAATGCCTACCTTGCCAGGATCTTCAATCCGGTGGCCATCAAAGACGCCAACAAGACCAAGGACAATCCCTCTGAGTGGGAGTTTGACCGGACACAGTTCAATCGTACGATGGACAACGTGTTTACGTGCATCCGTACTCAGCCAGGCGCTGAGTTGTCAGAGGGCACCTGGTGGTCTGCACTCAACGCAGTGACATACTATGTCGACCATAAAGCTGGCAGAGATCGTGACAGTTCCTTGCAGGCTGCCTGGTTTGGCGGACGTGCTGTGACCAAGCGTGCTGCCCTTCAACTCGCCATGGAGTACGCTGCATGATGAACCGGACTTTCACTTTTGTGAAAGCCTCAGAGGATAGTCTTCCCAAGCAGGCGAGGACTATCCTCAATATTGTAGAGGCAAAGTCACCTATCACTGAGGCTGATCTTATTCAGCAGATCCAGTTAGATGTCAAATCCAAACAGGAGGCCAAGCGTCTCCTGACTTACTATAAAGGTCCCTTGATCAACAAGGGCTTAATCGAAGAGACCAGACATGGCTAATCGTTCAGGCAAGGCAGTCGACAAGACTTTTCTGTCAGTCGACAACGCAGAAGACAGAGGTTTTCTGCATCGAGACTACATTGCACATTGTCTCAGGTGGACCCACGTGGTCAAGTTCCTGGGCACGTCAATGCGTTACAAAGAATCTAGGATCCTAGACGTCGGTTGTGGCAAAGAGATGCCACTGGCAAAGCTGCTGCACTCGAGCCGCATGGCTCCTGCGTGGTATGGTGCTGTAGACGTCACACCCCTCACGACACCCGCTCAGTTTGCCAATGCAAGCTGGAAGCCAGACGAGCTGTACAGCAAGACAGACGTCTGTGACCTGTCATTGAAAGACTTGCCATCAAAGCTAGATGTGATCGTCTGCTTTGAGGTTGTCGAACATGTCGAGGCAGACCACTGCCGTCGCATGCTGACCAAGTTCAGTGAGCTACTAGACGACGAGGGTGTCTTGTTTGTCAGTACACCTTGCTGGGATCCTGCAGTCGGAGCTGCTGGCAACCACGTCAACGAGATGAGGTACGAGGCCTTTGGTGCTACGTTAGAGGACATTGGCTACACGATCGAATCTCAGCATGGCACGTTTGCCAGTATCAAAGATTATCGCGACGCTCTGACACACGAGCAGAGAACAGTGTTCGATGAGCTGCGAGCATATTATGATACGAACTATCTGTCTACAATCTTTGCACCACTGTATCCGCAGCACAGTCGCAACTGTCTGTGGCGCTGCACGTTTCAAGGAAGAAACAATGTCAGAAAGTTTGATCCATTGAGGGATCAAGAACAACCCTGGGGCAGCAGTGAACACTGGCAGAGATTGGATCCAAGCTATGACAGCATCTAAAGACGTAGACGAGTTTTTGCACAAATTTGGCCTGAATTACAAGGGCCCAAGGCGCATGCTGCCTCCATCATTGAGCACTCATCGGATTGCTCACATGACTGAGGAACTAGAGGAGTATATCACTGCCTCTAGCAGGGAGGAAAAGCTTGACGCCTTGATTGATCTGGTGTACCTCGCGGTCGGCACTGCTCTCCTTCATGGGTTTGATTTTGACGGCGCATGGAAAGAGGTCCACAAAGCAAACATGGAGAAAGTTCGCGGGTACAATCCAGACCAGCGCAAGCTGGGGATTGTCAAGCCAGATGGCTGGAAGCCGCCTGACTTGGCACCATTCACTTAATACCTGCACTGCTGTCCAGATTCGCCTGGCACGTCGGCACTCACAAACACCGACGTGGCTCATCCTACGCCTGTGTTCCTTAGGCAGGCGACAAGACCAGGTGTTTAACCTCTGAGCTCCTTTCATAGGCTAAGACGAGGTGGCAGCAGTGCTAACACAGAAAGAAGACTATGATCTATATTTTAGAAGGTCCAGACGGCACTGGCAAGACAACGCTTGCACGTGAGATCTGCAGTCAGTTAGACGCTGGCTACACTCACCTGACGTATCGCTGGAAACCTCGCATCTTTGATTACCACACGGTAGCCATCAGACATGCTGCCAGGCAAGTGTGGCTGACAGGTAAACCATTTGTCATTGATCGCTGGTGGCCAACAGAGGCCGTGTACGCCCATGCCTACCGTGGTGGTTCCTCGTGGCCTCTGCAAGGCAGGATGGCAGACAGGATTGCTCGTAAGTTTGGTGCAATCTACGTCTACTGTACGCCTGACAATGCTGAGGAGGTCGTTGCCAGACATGAGAAGCTGAAAGGTGTCAGAGAAGAAATGTACGATGACATCAGCAAGGTTGCCCAGCTTTATGTCGACCTCTGGTGGGGTGGCACGTCGTGGCAAGGTTCAGGCCAGTACATCGATCAGTTGATTGCCAACGGAGGTATCAGGTGGCGTCCTGACACAGTCAGATATGGCACTAACGACTGGGCTAATCTCAAGCACTTTGTCACCCAGCTGGCAGACACAGCGGCAGACTGGCAGAGACAGCAGTGGGACAAGGCTCTCAACTATCACTACTGGAACATTGCTGGTCACATCAAGACTGCAGAATATCTGGTCGTGGGAGAGCAGGTCAATCCTAAGCATCGTGAGTTATTCTGGCCGTTCTATGAGTACCGCAACTCTAGTCTGTACCTGACACAGATCATGCATGAGCACAACTTTGAGGAGTGTGACTTCATGTGGGCGAATATCTTAGACCACCATGGCAATGTCGATCCCTCACTGGCAGAGCTGCTAGAGATCAAACCAACCTTGAAGGTTGTTCCCATGGGCAAGAAGGCTGCTTCGATTCTCAAGCGGCACGATGTCCCTATCCACTACGAGCTGCCACATCCCTCGTGGGCTAAGCGGTTCGGTCACACTATTGTCTATAAGGAGCTTATCAAAAATGCATTTAGTAAATAACACCTGGGTCAACACGCTTCGCCATCTGATCAAGGACGGCCAACTGGCTGCACCCAGGTCCATGAAGTGTCGGGAACTGTTAGGTTTTCAGACAGTCATAGACATGAACATGCCAGTCATGTCGATTGCTGCAAGAAAACTAAGCTACAAGTTTATGGCTGCAGAGGCTGCTTGGATCCTGTCAGGAGACAACCGGGTCAGTACCATCAGAAAGAATGCACCTAAGATTGTAGACTACTCAGATGACGGGATCACTTTTCATGGTGCGTATGGTCCTAAGGTCATAGATCAGATTCCTTACATAGCAAAGACCTTGGCAAAAGACTACGAGACAAGACAGGCTGTGATCAACATCTGGCGTGAGCGCCCTGAGGACACAAAAGACGTGCCATGTACGGTGTCCTTGCAGTTTATGATTAGAAACAACCGGCTGCACTGCTTTGACACCATGCGATCCTCAGACATCTGGCTTGGCTGGCCGTATGACGTGTTTAACATGAGCATGATCAGTCGCTACATACTGCTGTATCTCAAGAGCATCGACGAGGTTGCCATCGATCACGACATTGAGCTTGGTAATCTGTACTTGACTGCTGGCAGCTTGCACCTGTACGAGGAAAATGTCAAGAAGGCATTTCAAATCATCACCGAACCTGCACTTCAGAACAAACTGGTAGAACCATTTGACATTCTGCCAGGTACTGAGGTTGCAGATCCTGATGATTTTATAGAGAGTTTAAAATACCATGCGACCTGACCTAGATACTTACTTCATCAGCATGGCCAAGCTTGTCAGTCTCAGGTCTACCTGCGCCAGACGCCGGGTAGGTTGTGTCTTGGTTGACAAGTTCAGGCACGTGCTAGCGACAGGCTACAACGGTGTGGCCTCTGGTCTTGAACACTGTATCGACAACCCTTGTCCTGGTGCCAAGTATAAGTCAGGCGAGGGCCTCGAGCACTGTCAAGCAATTCATGCAGAACAGAACGCCTTGCTGCAGTGCAAGGACACGCAGGCAATTGAGACTGCGTACATTACGACCAGTCCCTGCTGGACCTGTGTCAAACTGCTGCTCAACACTGGCTGTAAAGGCATCGTGTTTGCAGAGGAATATTCTGATTGGCTCAGACCATACAACCTGTGGACAGGAAACAAGGCAGGAAACCGAAGATGGCAACTTCACAACACAGCAATACAATATGACACAACAATTCAGTTTGTTCCAGCCAAGAAGTAAGTGGCTGCCGCCCAGAGAACTTCCTGATCTCAGTAGTGCAGAGCTGATTGGATTAGACGTCGAGACATGCGACCCAAACTTATTACAACAAGGACCAGGAGGTGTACGAAATGACGGAAGACTCGTTGGAATCTCAGTGGCAACGGACACTGGTTTTAAAGGCTATTTCCCCATCGGGCACGAAGGAGGAGATAACCTTGACCGTGACGCTGTCCTCGCATGGGCCAGAGCTCTACTTGGAGGAACACAAACAAAGGTTGGAGCAAATTTGCTCTACGATCTTGAATGGCTCCGCGCCACTGGCATTGAAGTTGGTGGCAGCCTCATCGACATCCAAGTTGCTGAACCCCTGATAAATGAAGAGAGGCAAGGCAGCTTCAGTCTTGGTGCTTTGTCCGGTTACTATCTAGGCAAGCAAAAAGATGAGACTCTGTTGAACGAGGCAGCCCAGGCACATGGTGTAGATCCTAAGTCAGGCCTGTGGAAGATGCCTGCCAGGTTCGTGGGACCCTACGCCGAGGCAGACGCACAGCTGCCACTGGAAATATGGCAAAAGCAAGAAAAAATTATCTCTGACAAGGGTCTGTGGAAGATTTTTGAGCTCGAGTCCAAACTTTTGCGGGTAATATTAGACATGAGGTTCAAGGGTGTACCAATTGACCTTGACAAGGCGCAGAGACTAGCAATCGAGACGTCGAAAGAAGAGGATCAGACTCTGTCTGCCATCTATCAGGAGGCAGAGTTCAAGGTGTCGCCGTGGTCAGCCCTGGAACTAGCAGAAGCCTTCAATCGACTCAAGATCTGGTATCCAAAGACTGAAAAGGGCAATCCGTCTTTTACTTCATACTGGTTAAACAACCACACGCACCCGTTTGCTAAGAAAATCGCACACTATCGCAAGATTAACAAGATGCGGCGTGACTTTATTGAGGGTCTGTGCCTCAAGATGTCACACAAGGGCCGTATCTATGCTCAGTTTCACTCGCTGCGCAAAGACTCTGACGGTACCAGGTCAGGCAGGTTCAGCAGCTCCACACCTAACCTGCAGCAGATACCTGCACGTGACGAGCACTGGGGTCCACTGATCAGGTCCTTGTTCTTACCAGAAGAGGGCATGAAGTGGGCTTGTCTCGACTACAGTCAACAGGAACCAAAGGTGCTGATGCACTATGCTTATTTGAGAAAGCTCAAGGGATCACAAGACGCCGTGCAGATGTACCTTGACGACCCAGACACAGACTTTCATCAGATGGTCGCTGACATGGCCAAGATCAAACGCAAGCAGGCAAAGACAATCAACTTAGGTATGTTCTATGGCATGGGTCCATATAAGCTCTCTCAGACCTTAGATATGTCCTTAGATGATGCAAAACCACTGTTTGAGCAATATCATCAGCGTGTGCCTTTTGTTCGTCAGCTCGCGCACGAGTGTACGATGGCCATCAATCACAAGGGCCATATCAGGACGCTACTGGGCAGACACCGACACCTGCCTCGCGATTTTAACTACAAGGCACTCAACGCCTTGATCCAAGGATCATCTGCTGACATGATCAAGAAGGCAATGATCGATCTGCATGACATTGGAGTCGTGCCACACGTGACCGTGCATGACGAGCTAGACTTTTCGGTGCATACTGAAAAAGAAGCTGCGGTCTACAAGGAAGTCATGGAGTCTTGTGTACCACTTGTTCTTCCGCTCAAGGTCGACGTTGAGATAGGACCTAACTGGGGAGAAATAAAGTGATTTACATTGTGTCAATAATATAATACAATAAAACGTATTTTATAAGAAAGGAGAATATATGTGGTTATTTACTCAACATGGCATGGTCTCTGTCGTACAGCACAGAGAAGACCCTAACATGCTTCTCGTACGTTCACGCGAGCCAAACGTGCTTCGTGAGCTTTTCAAGGGTACAGAAACTCGCATCCATAAGCTTCCTAACGCTGACTATCGCTATCGTGCTATGGTCGATCGTGACGGCTTCTGGGATGTAATGATTCGTCAGATCAATCAGATCGACTATCCTAATTTTAAAAACCATCTGCTGAATGAGAAAAAAGTAGACATGAACACATACCGTGCGTATGAGGAAGTCTACTATGCAGCAGCTTTTTTGGAGAACGGAGATGAGCCCGGAGTCTTCCCTGTGGAGATTAGTCAAGAATAATTTGCCAGGACACCTCTGTCGTATTGAAAACGTCGTGGGTGTCGGGTGTCCAGACGTCAATGCTTGTTACAAGGGCAACGAGGTCTGGCTTGAGATGAAAGTGTGTAAAGGCAACTTCGTGTATTTTAAGGCATCACAGGTTGCCTGGTTTCAGAAGCGTATGAAAGAACAAGGCAATGCTAAGTTTGTCATACAGTGGAACTACTATCAGAAAGGCCAGCGCGTGCCTCATCTGTTAATTGTCCATGGTCACACGTTTCTTGACGCACAGGAGCACTGGGTACCGATGAAAAATAAATCAATCAGAGTCTTAGTCAGTGAGTTTTTTACTGAGGACTCATATTGCTTTTCTAAACCATACGACTGGAAACTAGTTCGTAAAGCCATCTTTGCACCATGACTGTCTTTGTTGTACAAGAAGCAATAGGCAAGAACCTTTTGCCAGCTGCCAAGTTTGGTGACATCAAGATATTGCTGCCACCGGGTCAGGTAGCATACTCGCCTGCTCCTACTGTAAGGCGTTTGCGAGAAAAGCTAAGTCACTTTAATGATGATGACTATTTGCTTTTAATGGGAGACCCTGCAGCCATTGCAATCGCAGGCGCTGTTGCTTGTGAGAGAAACAATGGCAAGATGCGATTGTTAAAATGGGACCGACAGGAGAGGCAGTACTTTCCTATCGACGTAGATATTTACACTCGAATGACGTAAACCTATGAAAGAAGAAATTGTAGAGGTAGACGACAGCCAGCTGTCAAAGATCAGCAAGCTTGCCAACCAGCAGCTTGAGCTAGAGCATGAGATTGCTCTGATAGAAGAACAACTGAAGATGCTGAAGCAAGAGCACAAGCAGGTCAGTCAGACCGACATACCAGAGGCAATGGCCGAGGTCGGTATGTCAGAGTTTAAGCTTCAGGATGGTGACAAAGTCACTGTACAACCATACTATAGCGCCAGTATTCCTAAAGACAGGATCAACGAGGCACTTGACTGGTTGCGTGACAACAACCATGGGGACCTTATCAAGAACACAGTGTCAGTCGACTTTGGTCGTGGCGAAGACGATCGTGCTGACACGCTGCGTGAAAGCTTAAAAAGCACAGGTCTATCATACACTGACAAGACTGGTGTTCACTCATCTACGTTGCGCGCCTTTGTGCGTGAGCAAGTAGAAGCAGGCAAGTCACTGCCCCTTGACCTGCTAGGTGTATTCATTGGGCAGAAAACAACCATCAAGAAAGGGTAATATCATGGCTCGTGATATAGCAAAACAAAAAGAGCAAGCGCTGACAAACATTGATTTCTCAGCAGATGCCGATGATGGTTTAGGTGATCTTACTAGTCAAGATTACGCTATTCCGTACCTGACACTCTTGCAAAAGATGTCGCCGCAGATAGACACGCATGACATGAAAGCCGGTCAGATATTCAACACAGTCTCTGAGGTTGGATATGATGAGATCACTGTCATACCATGTGCGTACAAGAGAAACTTTGTGGAATGGATTCCACGAGAACAGGGTGGTGGTCTCGTAGGTGTACACGAGATTGACAGTCCAACAGTCGCAGGAGCAAGCCGCGTCGAAGGTAAGCTCATGAGCATGAATGGAAATCAGCTTGTTGAGACTGCAAACCACTTTGTTCTCGCTCATCCGATGGATGACGAGGTCAATACTGAACGTGCTTTGATCGTGATGACAAGCACTCAGTTAAAGAAGAACAGACGCTGGAACAGTCTGATTGCAGGCATCAAGATGCAGACGAAGGCAGGTGCCATGTACACACCAGCACGATTCAGCCACAAGTACAAGCTGTCAAGCACGTTAGAAAAGAACGAGAAAGGCAGCTGGTATGGTTGGAACATTGAACTCATCGGCCCAGTCGACAATGCTCATCTGTATGCTACAGCAAAAGACTTTGGCCACACCGCGTTTGCAAATCAGCAGGGGCCCCTCCCTCCTGAGCAGGCAGACGACATCCCACAATTCTAATCAAAGGGCCTTCGGGCCCTACAACATGGAACAAGAATTTTTTGACTTATTCATGGGCCTTGTTAGAGCTCATGGAGAATACGAGATCAAGGGCCAACGGGCTGATGGTAAGAAGCAAGGGGCTGCTAGGACTGTCAGAGAAGAGGTCACCCTTGATAAGTGGAAAAAACATTTAGAAGGCGAACGGGGCCTAGGCATTGTACCTATCAATGATGCCTCTATGTGCAGGTTTGGTGCTATCGACATCGACACCTATGACGGCCTAGACTTTTCAGGCATCAACCAGAAGCTTGACAAGTATAACCTTCCTTTGTTTCCTTGCAAGAGTAAATCAGGAGGCGTACATCTGTATTTATTCGTTCGCGACTGGGTTCCCGCGGTAGATATGCAACAAAAGCTGAATGACATTGCCTCACTGCTAGGCTTTGGCGGCTCTGAGATTTTTCCTAAACAAACTCACATCCTTGCAGAACGTGGCGACGTCGGTCAGTGGATCAACATGCCATACTTTGGGCAGGAACGCTGGTGCAACAACATGCCTCCTAAGACATTCATGCAGCGTGCACAAGAGGCACAGCTGGCACCACACGAGTTTGACGGTCTTGTCATACCTAGAGGTGCTGAGTTGTTTGACGACGGTCCTCCGTGCTTGCAGCATCTGGCACAACAAGGTTTTCCACAAGGTACCAGGAACAATGGCTTGTTTAACGTAGCAGTCTACTGTCGTAAGAAAAATCCTGACAACTGGCAACAGGAACTAGAAAGTTATAACGTGCAGTGCATGACACCACCTTTAGGCAGCAACGAGGTCCAAGGTGTTGTCAAGAGTGCCAAGAGAAAAGAATATCACTACACTTGCAGTCGTCCGCCAATCGCTGCCTTCTGTAATGCTGCTGTGTGTAAGCTGCGCAAGTACGGTATTGACGATGATGCGAACACACCGATGATTCACTCGTTGACTAAGTTTGACAGCAACCCACCACTCTGGTTTCTTGACGTAGAGGGTGGCGGCAGACTAGAACTTGAGACTGACGACCTACAGAATCAACGCAGGTTTCAGCGTAAGTGCATGGAGAAGCTAAACACCATGCCAGCCAAGATGAATGAGACCTCTTGGAATCAGTTGATTAATAATCTATTTGAGAATTTGACGATCGTTGAGGCTCCTGTCGATGCCAGTCCCATTGGTCAGATGTTTGAGCACATTGAACGGTTCTGTACAGGGAGAGTCAGAGCTAAGAACAGAGATGAGCTGCTGCTAGGTAAACCATGGACAGACAACAACCGGCACTATTTTAGGATCGCAGACTTGATGGCATACTTTGAGAGAGTACACTTCAGAGATTATAAGGTTCATCAGATCACTGCAATACTAAAGAACAATCAGGCAGAACACCACTTCTTCAATTGCAAAGGCAAGGGTGTCAACTGCTGGTCGATCCCTGAGTTCGAACAACATGAAGAAGACTTTGAAGGTCCAACAGAGTTAGAAAGAGAGGAAGATGAGGACATCTTCTGATTGGAAACTTGTCTTTGGTCCGCCAGGTACTGGCAAGACGACCTTTGGCATGAACTTTGTAGAGGCTCAGCTAGACGCTGGTGCCATCCCTGGCAAGATAGCTTACATTGCCTTCACCAGAAAGGCAGCGTTAGAAGCTAGAAGCAGGGCACAAGAAAAGTTTGACTTCAGCAAAGACGATCTGTTCTGGTTCAGGACTATCCACAGTTTTTGCTTTGTCCAGCTGCTCATGGAACCTAGCATGATGATGCAGAAAGATCATTACGCACAGCTAGGCGACTACCTTGGCATCGAGACCCAAGGTTCAGAGATGAATGAGGAGCTCTACGCTGCATCACCGGTCGGTGACCGCATGTTCTTCCTAGATAACCTGTCTAGAATAACCCAGAAAAGTCTTAGAGACGTCTACGAGGAAACGATTGATGATGACCTGAGCTATGACCAGCTTGTCTTGCTTTCTAAAGCCCTGGCCAGGTATAAACAAAAACATAAATTAATCGATTTCACAGACCTGCTCGAAAAATATTTACACGAGGGTCTTGTGCCACCGCTTGACGCGTTGTTTGTAGACGAAGCACAGGACCTGTCACGACTGCAGTGGGAAGTGGTCAAGAAGATAGGCGAACGTGTACCTGAAAAGTATGTTGCAGGAGACGATGACCAGGCTATCTATCGCTGGGCAGGCGCTTCTGTCGAAGACTTCCTTACTCTCCCTGGTCAAAAGACGGTGCTGTCTCACTCTTACCGACTGCCTAAGAATATATGGCAACAGGCGCTTGGCATCCTAGACGAGATTTCCTACAGGAAGACCAAAGAGTTTGCACACAACGGCGACCAAGGCTATGTTGACTGGTACTTCAGACCTGCAGACCTAGACCTCAGTCAAGGTAACTGGCTGCTGCTAGCACGTAACGGCTACCTGCTAAAAGAGTACGAGAGAATCTGCGAAGAGTCTGGCTTCCCATACGAAAGTCCTAGTCGTAAACCACTGCAGTCCTCTGCCTTAGAGGCAATCAGAGCATGGACTGAGCTAGGCAAGGGCCAGTCAATCTCAGGCAAGAGACTCAGGATTGTCAGGCGTTTCCATGGGTTTAAGATGAAACTTATAGACAATGAAAACATCTACACTATTGATGATCTGCCGGTCAACTACCATCACTGGTTTGACTGCTTTGACAACATCAGTCCTACGCTGCGTGAGTACTTTCTGGCTGCACGCAGACAAGGTGAGAGCTTACTAAAACCACGGATCAAGATCAATACTATACATGGTGTGAAAGGTGCAGAAGCAGACCACGTTGCAGTAATCACGGACCTTGCAGCTAGGTCATACTATCACATGCAGAACAACTTAGATGACGAGCATCGTGTGTTCTACGTAGCAGTGACCAGGGCTAAGAAGGGACTGAACATTATACAACCTCAATCGAGATTATTCTATGACATCTGACATGTATCGATTCAAGACTAAACCATACGCACACCAGCAAGAAGCTTGGGACACGTGTAAAGACAAAGACGAATATGCCTTGTTCATGGAGATGGGCACCGGCAAATCTAAGGTGATCATCGACAACATTGCCTGGCTATATGACAAGGGCAAGATTGACTCTGTCGTGATTGTTGCTCCCAAGGGTGCCTACCTTAACTGGTCTACAAAAGAGATCCCTGAGCACATGCCAGAACACGTGCTTGCTCATGTGGCAGTGTGGGCTGCTCAGCCCCGTAAGAAGGACAAGGAGGCACTAGACAAGCTCAGGCAGTCGTCCTTAGATCTCAGGATCTTGATCATCAATGTCGAGGCATTCAGCACTGCCAAGGGCTACAAGTTTGTTGACAAGTTTCTCACGTCATGCATGTCAACCATGATGATTGTAGATGAGTCAACTACGATCAAAAATCCTAGTGCCAGGAGGACTAAGAACCTCATCAAGCTTGGCAACATGACTAGGTACCGTCGGATCCTGACTGGTGAGCCTGTGACCAGGAGCCCGTTAGACCTCTACACACAGCTGCAGTTTCTCAACTCTGCGATCCTTGGTTTCAGCAGCTACTACAGTTTTAGAAACAGGTATGCAGTCATGATAGACCAGAAGCTTGGCATGAGAAGTTTTAAGAAGATTGTAGGTTACCAGAGACTTACTGAACTGTCTAGTGCTATTGGTGACTATAGCTACCGATGTCTCAAGGACCAGTGCCTTGATCTGCCTGCCAAGACCTATCAGTATCGCTATGTGACCTTGACTCCTGAACAGAAAAAGCTGTACAACCAAGTGTCAGACTTTGCAATTGGTGAGTTTGAAGGAGAGGTCATTAGTGCCAGCAATGCCCTGGTACAACTGCTCAGGCTGCACCAGATTACCTGCGGCAACTATACCTCTGACAGTGGCGAGTATGTCAGTCTGCCAAACAATCGCATACAGGAGCTGCTTGACGTACTAGACGAGGCACCATCTAAGGTAATTATCTGGGCCACGTACATCAATGACCTGATGCACATCAAAGAAGCTATTATCAAGAAGTATGGTGCTGAGTCCATGGTCATGTACTACGGTGGCATCAATCCCAAGGAAAGACCAGAGAATATCAAGAGGTTTCAAGAGGATCCTGACTGCCGTTTCTTTGTAGGCAATCCGCAGACAGGTGGCATGGGTATTACACTAACTGCTGCAAACACGGTAGTATACTATTCTAACAGCCACAACCTAGAGCATCGGCTGCAGTCAGAGGACCGTGCACATCGCATTGGTCAAACTAAAAACGTCAACTACGTAGATCTAGTATGTCCAGGAACAATAGACGAGAAGATCATCAAGGCCCTGAGGTCAAAGAAACAGGTTGCAAGCACTGTGATGAACGAGCAGTGGAGAGACTGGCTTGGACCGGTGAGGAACTAGAGGCAGACTTTCTTGGAGTCAGTGTCGAGACCTTGCGAGCAATAAAAGCGCCACAGCGAAAAGTGAGAGACATAAGACCACGTATCCGAGGAAACAAGTATGTTAAACTTCACTCGGTCAAACCCTCGTAGTACTTTGCTTTTCCATTTTTCTTGATCATTCGTAGCACTTGCTTTCTGTTGTCACCAGTACTGCTGTAAGACACGTGCACCCAGCCTGAGTTAGGGCCCTCAGGTTTACCGGTAATTCTGCTGACACGATTAGGCGCATAGTTCTCTAATATCAGCTGGTCAAACTCCAGGTTATCCCTGATCCACTCTGCTAGCTCTAAGTTGCTGATTGATTCACTGGCAATCTCAATGTCAGCAGCGGCTGCTGTACTCTGACAACAGTGCTGGCTCTTACTAGAGCCATTGACTAGTTCATTCAGGGCCTCTGACCTGAAACAGCTGTTGACCTTGGTAGCACCAAATTGATCTCGAACCGGCTGCAGCACTTTCAGCACTAGGGCCGTGATCCGTGCTACAGCGTTCGTGTCAAGATATTTTTCTTGATCTATTCCTGCGTGAATTGCGGTTGGCGAGTAGACCAGCTCTTGTAGACTAAAGTTTTTGCTGATCTGCATGGCAATGAGTCTATCCTTTGATAAGGTCGAGGACGGACTTATGACCGTGAGAGTTGTCGCCGTCAACAGCGTCGTCAAGCGCTTGTTTAACTTCCTTAGGAAGCTTATCAATGTGCTCTTCAAGATGTTCGGCTGCTAGGCTCTGCGCTTTATCTACGACCATGTCGCGCAACATGTTAGCCACGAATGGCAATACGAGGTTAAGCATACTATCAGTCCTTTCGTCTGTTTGAGGTTTAAAATATGCATGCAAATAATCAAGTAGTTTCTGAATCACCGTTTTCCTTTGGGCCATGGGGTGGGATTTCGTGTTTCTCTGGTTCCTGTGCTAAATCACCTCCTGACTCAAAATAGAATTTTGCTATACCCGCGATGATAGGAATAAACGCTCCGATCAGGATATTAAGAAGATCCTTGGATGAGGATGGCAGTTCTGCAGAAGCACCAAGCATGATGTGTACTACGTAAGCAAAGATACCAAGTGCCGACAGGGCAATGGCAAACCTTGCTATAAACCTACTGACCTGTATTCTCTCGTTCACTGTCATTTGCTGCTTGACAGGTTTTGGAGGATCAGGCTTTTCTACAGTAGTAGTTGTTATTTCTTTAGCCATTATCGTTTAGATGATATTAACGCTTCTGCCATTCCTTTGATTTCCATGGATAGGCGTTCGTTCGTTTTAGCCACATCTTTGAATGCTACGCTCAATCCATTGACTGCATCCGAAGTTATACTGTTTTGTTTGTTTTGTTCTTTGATTACATCGATGAGCCTTTCATCCCCTCTAGTGTCTTTTTCTTCCCAGCGAATGATTTCTTCTTTGTGACCTTGCTGGGTCTTAAAAATATACCAACACATGATTCCTATAATTACCGCAGGAAGTCCGATCCTTTCCACTAACATCAAGATAGATTCTACTTCCATAAGACCTTGAGGTTGTGGGGGTGTATGAGAAGGGAAATGATGATCCATCTAAGGCTTTGGATACTTGTCTTTTACTGCTTTTATCTTAGCTTTCCACCCCTCCATATCATGGTAAATCTGGTCTAGCTGTTCTGGGATTGGGTCGTAAGCATTAGCTCTTGACCTAGCGTAAGCTTGAGCATCATAAGCATTTTGCTGTTTTTTTAGTTCATTTTCTAAGAATTTCTTAGTGGGCTTATCTTTAGATTTATCAGTAATAATTAAGTTTTCATAAACTTTATTGTTGGGGTCAGTCCAGCTATACCATTGACCTTCATGTAAATCTATTAAAACATCTGTTATATCTTTGTATCTTTCACCTATCTTCATTAAGTGTCTCCTATTCTTATAAAAATCATTGAAGTTCCTGTGCCAGAAAGGGTATGTCCACCCCCGACAGCAATATCGTTTGTGGCAAAACTTATTTTATCAGTTGTAGTATTAGTGCAGTCAAAAACTACACCGCAATGATTTGTAAAATAAAAAGTAGCAGAAGAAGCAGTAAAAGCTTTATGAGCATACGATTGGCAAATAGAAGTTGCTGACCCTGAAATTACTTTATTAATACAAGTTCCCCAATAAACAACATTTGTATTAGCACCAGCAAATTTGTGTAACGCCTGAAATTCAACGTAATACATCCCTGTCATTGGGAACGTAAAAACTCCAGCATCGGTTTGGTCATGTGCAGGAGTTGTCATTGCTGAACCAATTTTTCCATCACCTCCACCATGATCAGTACCAGATGTTCTTACTACATTTGTTATGGGGTTTTGTACGCCTGAAAATGTGTCATTATTACGCCAAACATCAACTATTTTAGGTCCAGTAAAACCAGTCGCATTAGACCCTAGTGTTAATGTAGGATTATTCTGATTTACCGTAATCTGACCATCCGAACCAATTGTAATTGCAGAATTAGCATTCGCTTGGTCACGTATGTTCGTTACTTGAAGGTCTGAAGGCATGATTATTATTCGGGTTTAGTGGGAAATACTATCTTACTAGGATCACTATTAGATGCA